>Ga0209700_100215_pt1 | contig 97067 bp, 42 predicted proteins | sample SiratroredBW_FD_187528 | JGI IMG/M metagenome (GOLD analysis project Ga0209700, IMG submission 187528) | Root nodule microbial communities of legume samples collected from California, USA - Siratro red BW (SPAdes) (version 2) | ecosystem: Host-associated > Plants > Roots > Nodule | place: USA...
TTTCGAGTAGCAAGTATGCTCTCTGGACTGTTTTCGCCCAGGCGGGAAATTACTCGCCCAGGCGAGAAAGTAGTTCGCTCAAGCGAGGGTACACTCGCCCAGGCGAGGAAGCCCCTGGAGCAAGTGTACTCTCTAGAGTGCTTTCGCTTAGGCGAGAAATCTTTCGCCCAAGCGAGGAGGTATTCTCGCCTAGACGAGAGTATTTTTGCTCAGGCGAAAATAGACCTTGCTTTCTGGACTACTTTCGCCCAAGTGATAAATTTTTCGCTCAGGTGAGGGGTATTTTCGCCCGGGCGAAATTGGTCTCGCCCAAGCTAAAAAAAAAATAAAAAATTGGCTTTTTGTTTATGAATGTTTAGCTCTTTGGAATGCAATGTATGTATTTAGTAAAACCAATTAATTGATAATTTAAGTTTAATTATATTGATAGTTTAGTAATTTCTTTAAATGTTGAGATTGAAGTGGAGCTTGAGATTTAAAAGTGAATAAATGCATGAGTAGAGATCTATATTGTAATGTGATATTGGTAAGAGTGTTGATAAAGTTTGTCAAATCCTAGGCATAATGTTTTCAGGAAAGAAAACACCCGTGTCTGGGTTAGTTAGGAAGTGCATTATCTAAGGATCGGGTGAACGATTGATTCTTGACTCTACTAGTAGTATGAATCAAATAGACGATTATTACTAGGTGGTGAGAGTCGAAGGAGGTCTGAACTGGGTGACTGCAGCTTGAAATATAGCTGGTTAGGAAAGTCTCAGGGGGACTAACCCTATCATACATGATTGATGATTCATTTGTGTGGAGGCTGTGTGGGTTCACAGCGTATGACAGGTGCATATCTCAAGGTCTATTCAATGCACGAGTCTTCCGGAAGTAGAGTCAAGTTTATAGTGTGTCAGTGTCTTATATTGTGATGGTGCATGTAACTGAATGAAAGACTTGAGTGGTGTTAATAATTGTGTTTGAATTGAAATACTCAAGTATTATTAAAATTTTGGTTAGCTTACCCTTTGTTTTGTTGTACTTGTATTTTGATATCTGTTTGCAATGATCGTGTTTTTGGCACGGGAGCAGATGGTGTTGCAGATGGATCTGTGAAGGATCATTTGGAATGACTGATGCTTTTAGGCATAAGCTAAATTTAAAAAATAATTTGGAGATAATTTGTAATTATGTTTTAGTAGAATTCTGAAGGTAGAATTTTTAAATACTTTAGTTTAAAGGATTATTGTATGTTGATGAATTTTAATGATGATTAGTAGAATGTTTAGTTTTATGCATGTTATTTTGGGGTGTTACATTTTATATATTATAATTTAATTATTTATAATGTGGGATTTCTAATTCATCTCCAAAAGACTAAACATATTGAATTTGAGAATCCAAGATGACATGTGAGGATAAGAAAGTTAATTAAAATAGAATTTCAATGGTTCTAATACTACTAATAAAATTGAAATTTAATTTAATCTCACAAAATATATTTGTTAAAGTGAAGTTTGTTCTCTCCTTATTAGGATAAGATTGGTTAATTATATATGATAAGAATAATTTAGTATTAGTTATATATAATAAAAATAGTTTATTATCTTTATTATATTTTTATTGCATATGATACGTTATTTTCATTATATTATTTCATGTATTTTATAAAAAAATTTTATTACTTATTATATAATGACCATTACATGAATAATATAGAAAAGTGAACAAAATAAGTAAGATGAACAATAATTTTTAATTTTTTTTATGTTATGAAGAGTTTAACTATCTATGTCAATTATATCATGATAATCTAATTATAAAAATTGGATAAAATTAATGTGTCATACATTGAAAGATAAGAACAAACTTGGTTTTGCTTTTAAACAACATCACAAGACTCATTGATTATACTTATGATAAAACATATACTTGGTTTCTCTCTACTACTTCCATGATTGATAGTTAGATTTACAATACCTTATATGACCGTCAGTCATTCATAAAGTGTTTTAAAAATGCAAAATGTTTCTTGGATAATCTCAAAAGATGATTGTCCCCTACAAAAAAATATTAAATTAGTTTTTTAAAAAATATTAATCAAAATGTGACTGTTAGAATTGGTTTAGTTGATTCTAACAGTACAAAAGATTATTTTTTTATAAAAGTTAAAAAAGCCTAAAATAACTTTTATATAATTTAGTTGTTGATAAAGTTGACTAAGTTGATGCTAATTATTTTTGTATATAAACAAATATTTATCTTAATGATTAAATTAAGTTGGTTTTACAAGATTAAATTAGACTTAAAAAATATTTTTAAAAAAAATAATAGACTAATTTTATTTTTATAATAAAATCATTTATTTCATATTCATATATTTAAATAAAAAAATTAATATTAAAATATTGACTTTAACATATGGATCATAAATTTATTTATTTACTTTTTATAAATTAAAAAGATAATTATTAGAAATTCTGTACCAATTAAAATTTATTTTATAGTAGATATATAAAGTCATTACAAACTTTATTTTAAAAATTCAATTTTATAAAGTTGAGTCACGGTTAAATTTCAATTCTTAATATTAATTTAAAAAAAACAACTTATCAGTCTCTTTAAATACTAACTTCAACATTTTGATCATAAATTATTAATTTAATATAATAACTACTACTGTTTCTATAATATAATTCTTACTTTTGAAACGAAAACGTTAGATTACGCTAACGTTCTATTAAAATTAATTGTAAAGATAACAATGTTACGCTAAGTTTGAATTATTTTGATAATGTCAATAACGCATTACATTTTGTATTTTTTTTAAAATAATAGACTGATTTCAATATTTACTATAAAACAAAAGCTGAGATTAATTTTTAGCTATAAAATGAAATGGTTGTTAATTGTAATAAAAATAGTCACCAAATTAAATTTTAGTTATTAAATAATTATAAAATAGAAATAATAAATTTAGTGACCAATTAAGTCAAGATAATTGGTATCTAAATATTAATTTTAGTGACCTATGCTATCATATTTTAAGAGGATTAATTAATTTAGAATATAATGATATACTAATGGTATAAGTCACTCTTGTAACTAATATTAAATATCAATTAATTGGTCACTAAATTAAAAAATTATTACTAATATTTTGTAATTATTCAACAACCAAATTTCAATAATTTGATAACTATTTTAATCATAATTACTAATCAATTCCTTTTATAGCTAAAAATTAGTCTATAAATGATTTTTTTTTAGTAATTTTTATCATAAAATCATTTACTTCATATCCATAAACTTCAACAAAAATCAATATACCCAAAACTGACTTACAGTTTCTTTTAAAAGAATGATTTTAACGCATCTATCATAAATTAATTTATTTCATATTCATAAACTTCAACAAAAAATTAATAGACCCAAAACGGTCTTTCAGTTTCTTTTAAAAATTGATTTATCTATCATAAATTCATTTATTTCATATTCATAAACTTCAACAAAAAATTAAGAGACCCAAAACTGTCTCACAGTTTCTTTTAAAAAATTTATTTTAACGTATCTATCATAAATTCATTTATTTCATATTCATAAACTTCAACAAAACAAATAATGGACAAAACAGTTTCTTTTAAAAGATTGATTTTAACGTATCTATCATAAACTAATTTATTTCATTTTCATAAACTTCAAAAAAAAATAAAAAATAATAATAGACCCAAAACTGTTCCAGTTTCTTTTAAAAATTGATTTTAACGTATTATCATAACTTCATTTATTTCATATTCATAAATTTCAACAAAAATATTAAGAGACCCAAAACTGTCTTACAGTTTCTTTTAAAAATTGATTTTAACGTATCTATCATAAATTCATTTATTTCATATTCATAAACTTCAACAAAAAAATTAATGTACAACAGTTTCTTTTAAAAGATTGATTTTAACGTATCTATCATAAATTCATTTATTTCATTTTCATATACTTCTGAAAAAAATTAATAGATTCAAAAATAACTTAACATTTTCTTTAAATACCGACTTCAATATTTTCATCGTAAATTATTAATTTCATATTAGTAAGGTTGTAAAAAAAAAAATTATAATAAAATACATAATTTAAGCAAAATAAAAGTACTATCAAACACAAACGTTCAAAAATGTATAACAAAATCAATAAAAAAAAAAAGGAGTCATTTGGTAAACACCACATGGACAACAAAAAATACACTTATAGTTAAAGCTTGCCTCAATCTTCTTCTTCATCACCATTGATTTACCAGCAAGTCCTTCTATAATCACAATAATCAAATTTAATTATTTTTTTTTTCAGCTTGGTATTGTAAATCCAAAATGCAAAATAAATAGAATCAGTAATATAGTCACACCATAAAAAAGTCACAATATTTAGTATAACTATCAAATAATTTTCAATAACTATAAAAATTTAAACCTAAATTATTGTTCAATGTTAGCTTATTTTGTTAATACTACAAGTCCACCCGTTTCAATAGAAAACAATAACTAAAATTTATAATAAATTTAGATTTAAGAAAAATTGATATCTGCAAAAAAAGTTTAAAAATAATTTGACAAATAATTGTTTTTATTAACACTTGAATGCATAAAAAAAAATCAATGATAAATGATAATATGATAAAATTGTCAGGATTAAGTTTTATCATTCTTCACTCTTATCTAATAAAAATATTTATTTTCTTTCTTATCATTTATCGATCTTAACCTACAAAATTATTCATTTCCAATTTTTCAATAGATCAATATAAGATTATTTATTATCTATCAATTATTAAAATTGGATCAATCTTTATTTCTAGACACCAACTTTTATTGGATAATTTTAATTCAAATATAAAATATTCTTAAGAATCATTGAGTCACGATCCAATACAATATACACTATGTATAGAAATAAAAATACTGATGTAACAAAGGGAAATAAATCAATATTAAAATGAAATGATTGCATGAGAGTTGATAATATTAGGTCAGCTATGCCTATTCTAGTACTATTTCAACTTGTGCCGAACTCATGTGATGTGACTTGTGCCGGACCCATGTGATGTGCACGAGACGCATTTCTTTGTAATCTCTTGAGTCCTTTTATACTCGACTCAGATTTGCTGAGTTTGTGTGACTTCTTTTGCTTCAATATTCTATTTTCTATTACTATTTTAAATCTTTCATCTTTCATTATATAATCCAATATTTTTATATTCAGATTCAACCTAAAATATCATAATTTAGTAATTAAATATTTTTCTTATTCTCAATTAATTATTAATAAAATTAAAAATAAAAATTAAACAAAGAATTGAGAGAGAGTTGATTTTAGTCATAATATATATTACTAATAACATATAAATCAATTTTATCGTCGACTTTACATACACCAGTAAAGGTATTTTCAATAATGTAGATAGAAAATACTACTGAAGAGAAGGTATTTTCAATCTCAAAAAATTCCACATTAAAATCAAAACCACTTAAAAGAATAATAATAAAAGATTAGGGTAACAATATTGACGGATAAATATTTACCTCAAAATGTTAAAGCCGCTTTTTTAAAAACTAAAAAAGAAAATAAAATAAAGTCAAAGCATCCAAATTGAAAAATTATTTTATTTTTATTTTTATAAACGTAAGGTTAGTTTTTTAAAAAAATTGAAAATGTAAAATAGCTTTTAAATTTGTTAGTTATAATTGACTTAGATGATGCTATTTTTCTATTTTATTTTTATATAAAAGCATATTTGCTTTAGTGTCATATTAGAGTTGGCATAGAATCTAGTTAATGTTAAATGTTAATAGAATGGATTTAGATAACTCCAACTCAATACTAAATATTTTTAACTTTTTTTAATAAATAAATATTTGTATTAATAATATTTTTTTTCAATAAAAATAAATGAATAAATATGCAAACACTTGTCTATATACATATACACATTTGTCTATGACATATTGCATGTTTGAAGTGTCAGCAAACCTTCAAAAAGAAAAAAGAAAAATGAAAAATTAGAAGCATACTACACAAAGTTAAAAAAAAAAAACAATAATGTTAATGATAAAATATGTTGACCTTATGCACAAGACATGAAGTATAGACATTGTTGTATTTAGTTTTCACCAGGCATAAATATTGAATTAGTAATGTTAACACTAATAAAGTTAGATTAATGTTAAACACTAATACATTTTAGTCAATTCTAAATTGATACTAATTATTTTTAATTTTTTAATAAATAAATATTTATATTAGTATCAGATTAATGTTAACTTAATTGAGACTACTATGATCCCTGCTTATAAAGTTGACTCAACAAATTTTAAAATGGGCAAATTTCATAATTTTTATCTGAAATTCTTAAAATGTTGTATTTTTTTATTTATTTATGGATATGGGTAAATTGAAATCATGAAAAGATAAAAGGATTTTAGTTTACTAGAGGAAATGTGTAGTCAAGATTTCAATTAACGAGCTAATTAAAATCGTCAGAATGCACGATTTTAGGGTGGTTAATATTCTTCACTCATTCCTCTTCTATTTTTGGCACTTGTGTTGTATTACTATTTTGTAACTAAAATAAATGTAAAGTTACAAAGTTGTTTTATTTATTGATAAATATGTAATGGTTGAAATAAAAATGATGTCAGTATGAAATTTATATATTGAATTAAATTAAGAGTAAGTTTGATATTAAAAAGAAAAATAAAATAAAATTAAAAATATTTAGCAAAATTTAGTATAAGTTGGATATTTGAATTTAGTTATTAATATAAAATAAAATTGAAATTTAGCAATAAACTTAGAAAGAAAATTTTGAAAATATTATATAATTTTTTAAATAAATTTATTGTTAGTTTTTAAATTATATCTAGGTAATTTTTTTTCACAGTAACTACTCTTCTATTCAAATTAACTTCACATTTATTCCATTACTTAATCAAAATTAATTTCAATCATTACATTTTTATCAATAAATAAAATGACTTTGTAACTATCCATTTACATAGTAGCAACACATCACAGGTGAAAAAAAAAGAGGATTAGGTGGAGAATATTAACCATCCTAAAGTATTATCATAATTTTAATTAACTCATTAATTGAAATATTAGTTACACAATTTCATCTAGTAAACTAAAATCGTGTTCTTTTTTCACACATTCATTTAATGTTAAATATTAAATCCTATAATAGGGTTATAGTTTCTTCACAATATGGTATCTCTTATACACAATTTACCCATATCTAGAAATAAATAAAAAAAATACAACATTTTAAAAATTTCAGATAAAAATTATACCACTTTAAGAATTTTACCTCTAAAATGATACTAACTATTTTTAACTTTTTTTAATAAATATTAAAAACAAATAAGGTTAGCTTCATCCTAAATAATATTAATATTATTTATTTTAGAATATTTATATTTATTTAAGTTAATATTAATTAAGTTAATACTAATTTTATTTATTTAAATTAATATCAGATGTGACATCAGTATAATATGTCTTTAATATTCCGTGCTAATTTATATTATATGAATCTCTGCACCTTTATGACAAGAAATTGGTACTATAAATAATTTTTAATCCAAAATCTATCGTCAAGGATAATATATCTTCTCCTTTATTATATAAACTCTTTTATTTATATTTATCTCTTTTATCTATTATATTTAATTTTTATTTATATTTTATTTTGTTGGAGATAAAAACATAATAAAATGTTATTTTGAAATTAATGTCATTAACTTCAATTAAACTCACAAATTAAATTTGAATTAATATTAATATTAAAATGGATTTTATTTAACTGGATTTAATCAATGCAAAATTAAATAAATTTTGAAATGTCACCTGATTTTTACTAACACTTAACTATTTTAATTAAATCGATTTAAAAATTAATAATAAATTAGTGCTGGTCAAACAATTTATATATATATATATATATATATATATATATATATATATATATATAATAGAATAATAGTAAAAAAAATAAGAGGTTTTTACTTGTTAAGTGATATGATTTCACCCAGAGTGGCCCCACTCTAAGTATCTCACTATAAACCTCGTATGCATATATATATCATATACAATCAATACCTCGTATCATATCTTAGCCGGTTTGTTTCACTGAATTAATCTCAACTCCTCTTTCTTCTCCGCCATGGCTACTCAAGGACAAGTCATTACCTGCAAAGGTTCCATTCTTTCATCTTCCTAATTCTTCCCTCACTCTCTCTCTCTTGTTATTATTGATATCACTACGTTTTGTTTATTCATACGTCAATCATTTATCCAAACCGTTAATTTCATCTTGAAGCCGCGGTGGCCTGGGAACCCAACAAGCCATTGACCATCGAGGACGTTCAGGTGGCTCCGCCGCAGAGTGGAGAGGTCCGAATCCAAATTCTCTACACTGCACTCTGTCACACCGATGCTTACACGTGGAGTGGCAAGGTACCCTTCTTTTCATTTTGTCTCACATTTTCTCTTTTGGTTTGATTGGTGTTTTCTGCTTCTGGGTTTGAACTTGGTTGGCAATGTAGAAAAAAAAGATTATATTTTTTGGTACCTATGTAAGTTTTTGCGCCGCTAGGGTTTATTCAATGATATGTTTCATTACTGCATGGAGTTTTTTTGTTTTCTCATGAATTTATCTTATGTTGATTTTGCAGGATCCAGAAGGTCTTTTTCCATGTATACTCGGTCATGAGGCTGCAGGGTAAGATATATAGATAAAAAAACCAGTAAAAAAATTGTCTTTTTTTTTTCTTTTTAATTTTCTGATGTATCTTCTTGAAAGCAAATTTGCTCCAAGAATAGCTGTGGACTCTAATTTTAGCGAGAATATGAATCATGGCTCACTATCATTTATGAAAGACTAACTCTTTTTCTTTTTGTTTAGACCAAATCCCCGTTGGTAAATAGAATAAGTTTGATGTGCATGATAAAAAGTTTACTTTTTGACTTACTTGATTGTTAACTATGTTTTGCTGCAGAATTGTGGAAAGTGTTGGAGAAGGTGTGACTGAAGTTCAGCCCGGTGATCATGTGATCCCTTGTTACCAGGCTGAGTGTAGAGAGTGCAAGTTTTGCAAATCAGGGAAAACCAATCTCTGTGGCAAAGTTCGAGCTGCCACTGGAGTCGGGGTCATGCTGAGCGATCGAAAGAGTCGTTTCTCTATCAATGGAAAACCCCTCTATCATTTCATGGGAACCTCCACATTTAGTCAATACACTGTTGTTCATGATGTTAGTGTAGCTAAGATTGATCCCAAAGCTCCTTTGGAGAAAGTTTGTCTTCTTGGATGTGGTGTTCCAACTGGTATGTTATGTCCTTTTGTAATATGAAAATTGTATTGAAACTTTTCTTGCTACGTAGAAGTTGGTTCATCCCTTTTTTGCATCATTTGTGACTGTTCATAGACCGTAAAGATGTCATGAAATGCGAGTGAATAATGGTGTTCTATCTTGCCATATTAACCATGTCCATTTTGTATATGTTTGAGTTCTAAAAACAACGTTTTTATCCTTGATCCAATTATCAGTTTGTTATAATGAATAAAAAAAAGTTAACATAATGAGGCTTTCATTTTTTTTCTTAGAAATCTGGTGGACAAGAGTGGTGTATTTTTATCCCAGTTGCTTGCTTGCTTTTTATGCCCAATAATTTATCATTTTATATGACATTTTAGGTCTTGGAGCTGTCTGGAACACTGCAAAGGTGGAAAATGGGTCAATTGTTGCTGTTTTTGGCCTAGGAACTGTTGGGCTTGCTGTGAGTTTCTAAAATAAAAGTAGTCAACTTTTGCAATTTTTTGCTTGGACTAGCGCTACCATTTTGAGATGTGACTCAAAATTTGCACTTACAGGTAGCAGAGGGTGCAAGAGCTGCTGGTGCATCGCGGATTATTGGCATAGATATTGATAGCAATAAGTTTGAAAGAGGTACACATTAAGCTTATTGACCTAATTTTGACATGAGTGTTCCTTTAATTCTGTGAAGTATCTCTATTATGTTTATTGACTATTGCTTTTCAAATTCAGTGTATTAACTATCAGCCGTAATCCGAGCATACAGTAACCACATTTTTTTTATGTTATCTTCACTTTTGAATAATTTCACCCACAAGTGGGATAATTATGGCTCTAAATATGATCTGAATATCTTTGTTCTTTTGGTTTGTAATCGTATTTTATCTATTTGTTTCTTTATTATTTTTCTTGTGTTTACTTGTGTGCTACTTTGAGTTATTGTTTGCTTTCAACGTTGGTTTTATTCAGTTTTCTGCATAAAAACCTTCATTATTTGTTTTATTTACTTGTCTTGCTTCACTTGCAGCAAAGAACTTCGGAGTCACCGAATTTATTAATCCAAAAGAACATGAGAAACCAATTCAGCAGGTCATAGCCGATCTCACAGATGGTGGAGTTGATTATAGTTTTGAGTGTATTGGAAACGTCTCTGTGATGAGAGCTGCTTTGGAATGCTGCCATAAGGTGAGTCTGCTGCTTGCCTGCTAGTGCTAACTCCTCATGCATCATACCATTATGGATGTAAAAATAAATAGATTTAATTAATCATCCAGTCTTTATCACATAGAAATTTACAGTTTAGTCCTTGTTCAAGCATGGCTCTTACCGTTTGTCAAAACTATTTTAGTTCCTAGCTATATATATCTGGAAACTTGATATGTGGTGTTAGAACATCTACAGTCAACGAAGTAAACTAAAAGTATTAAACCGTATAAAATTAAAATTGATATTGTAAAACCCTCATAGATTCTTCTGATAGTTATTTAACCATCAAAGTTTGTTTTAGAGTTGTTATCAGAAATCTAGAAGTGAAGATGTTTCTCACACGTATGCGGCATAGTCAAACCGTTTTAATTTAACAGCTATCAAAAAATTTCTGACAGTTTTACGTTATCAAATTCAAATTAGTGACAGTATTGAAAATCTAAAAGTTAACAAAGTTACATGAACATTGATAACAGAAACTAATACATTAAAAAAAAAAGCTTTTGTACAAGGGGACCAAAACATGGAATTGTGAAGTTTGTGGAAAAAAAATTAAAAAATTTGCTCACATGAACACTAAAACGTACGAGTTTTAACATGTGGTAACTAAGACAAAAAAATCGTGCAAAATGACTTAATGGTCAATGAAATTATATTATACATATATACACACACAAATACATTCTTCCACACACACACACATATATATATATATATATACTCATGTTTTATTTGTTGAAAAATTGCAGGGTTGGGGGGTATCAGTTATTGTGGGGGTTGCAGCATCAGGTCAGGAAATATCTACTCGACCTTTCCAGTTGGTGACTGGGCGAGTATGGAAAGGAACAGCATTTGGTGGCTTCAAGAGCCGATCGCAAGTGCCTTGGCTTGTAGACAAGTACATGAAGAAGGTAAAGGTTTTGAACTAGTGTTTGCATTAAGCTTGAATGTGGATGAAAGTGAAAATGCATGATTAGTTTTATGGATAAAATATAGAAGCTTGACTTTGTTCATTTTGCAGGAAATCAAGGTTGATGAGTACGTCACCCACAGCTTGACTCTTGCGGAGATCAACAAGGCATTTGACCTCATGCATGAAGGAGGATGTCTCCGTTGTGTGCTTGCAATGCATGAGTGATTATGAGATGAAGTAAAATCTGTTGTGACTGTGTTGAATTAATAAAGATGTACGTGCATGCATGCATGCATGCCTCAGTAATAATATGAATTCGAACGTTATCTTCCTATGTCAGTAGGCATGAAAACAAGCTATCAAAACTCTTTTTGCCGTCCATTTGAGTTTTATTAACTATGCCAAATGCTGATACTGAATAACATTCGAATGTATGTGTTATCATGTTTGCATATATCTGCCAAAAGAGTGTGGAGCCAGGTAGCAACCAACAAGAATTATTGTCTACCGACAGCACTTCTTTTCATATTTAATTTCTGAGTTTAAATTTGGAATATGTTGTTAGAAGACCCAAATGACCCCTAGGAACATGTCATTTCTTGTTGATTAATCTTAGGGTGTCTCGAATATTTAGGGTGGGTGATGAGATACCTTCACACCACTATTCATTCTTTTCACACTTATATATATCATTATTTTATTATTATATAATATTTTATTGTAAAAAAGGTTGTTAGATGGGGTAAGTTATGAATAACTGTGTTAAAGTAGTTTTATATAATCTTATTCTTTAATTTTAGTTTACTTCTTTAATTATGATAAGTAATTTTAAAAATTTATTATTGTTTGATTGATTAGGTAAATATCATATATGATTTTGGTCTTTCCTAATTGTTCAAACAGTTTTCGGTTGGCTTTTGCTGCTTGTTGATTCTAAACTTGTCTTTTACTGTTTTTCGAAATGATTTTAGTCTTGAGGAGTATCTGCAAGTAGTCAAATACTCAATTAATAAAGGAGAATAAGATTAGATTAACATGTCTTAAAATGATTTTTTCTATTTATAAGTTTTCTTATTGGTCTTGTGTATGGGCCATAGGCCCAATGCACTAAGAACCTATATCTATTTCTTTACATGTTCTAATGATGAACAATCACGTTCTAATGATGAACAATCACGTGTCTTGTGTTAGTGATACATAAGTGAGAAATCGTTGAGTGATAAACTCTCATGTATCTCTTGTCAGTGACACAGAATCGAAAGATCTCGTTTCTGGTCGGTTCAAGTTGGAGGGACACGGATTGGCTTAAATTTCTATTGCTTGAATATAAGGGACGGCGCTTTAGTACACTAATCAACCTTACTTGACTCTTCTAAACAAAACTAGCTTACATCTTAATTAATGTATAAATATCTCGATTTAGATGTAACACTATATTGTTTAAGCTTACAAGACCCTAAAGTACAAAATTTATAAATAAAATTTTAAAAGTTTACTTCCGAAGCCAAATCTTTACAAAGTTTTGAAATTTAAATACCAAAAGAAAAATTAACAAAGAAGAAAGTCTAGTCCTCTTGCACTTTTTTGTTTCTTTTCCAATCATGCACCCACAAAAATGAATTAGATATTTTCATAAACCTAGCCATAAACAAATTTGATTAGTTACATATATCTTGTGTATAATGTTTAAAATAAAAACTTAGTGATCACGTTATTTATGTACTCTTATTTTTCAATTTTTAGTTATTTGAATAAAATCTAATAGTTTATATTTGTTGTCATTTTTTACAATAATAAATTATTCTGACTTGAATAACTCCTACACATAATCCATCATCTTTTTGCGGCTAAACTAGTACCTATTATACTCATTTTCCCTTGTTATAAATGTATCCACTGCACAAAGAATCATAAGGAAGATCTAAGTGCAAATGATTACAACAATAATGTATATTAAGAAATCGAGTGGAAAATAGAAACACACCAATTATAGCAAGTCATGGTGTGTCTAAGCGAAAAACTAAACAGTACATTCTGCATATTGAAAACTATTATGCACCAAGAACTTGATAAAAGTCTATAACAAAACTTATCAAATTATACATGTGTACCAACAAAATTCAACCTACATAACATTATACTTTGTTGACTAGGTTACAAGAGAGAAGAATTTGACTCATTCAATGGAGGTTCCTCATATTCTAGCACTATCATTAGCCATCTTTCACTCACCAAACAACTGCAATAATTAGAAGGTAACTCTAGTTTAAAAGGAAGTCCTAACAGTTGGAAGAATTTGACTCATTCAAGCAATCTTTAAGACTTGCAATTTGAGGCATTGAACTTTAAACCATGCTTCTTTCTTCTTCCTTATACACTTGGAGGAGCCCACTTTCCAGCTTTGAACTTGCTGTAAAAGCTGGATCGCTTCGAAACAACATAGAAGACTGCAAATACATCACAGTCAGGAAAGTCTAAACAAAACCAATGATAAATAGGCCACTACATCTTCGTGCACAACATTTTACCTGGGATACCAGGAATGATGAAATTAGGCTCTTTGAGAACATCGTGGAGTGTCCTCCTTTCATTCACTTTGATCCATTTCGGGGAACCTGCGAACATACAAGATCACATAAAGTTTTCAACTGCCCCTAATGTTTATCTAGCATATATTACATTTTTAAAAAACAAAACAACAAAAAACATGTAATGAATGGTTAAAATTTTCTTATATTTGAACACACACACATATATGTATTCTGATAAACTTGTACTACCACTGCTTCCTTTTTCAGACAAACTGCTATTAATAATTACTTAAAATTAATATGGTTTGAGATATCCATTTTAGAAAACATATAAAACCATTGACTTCATCTAACAGCTTAAGCTTTAGGAATAGTTTATATCTAAGCCTTCTTGACCAATCACTCAGATGTTTTTGTTGTTCTCCTTCCTCATTCTTCCTAACAAAACGTTGGATTTTAACACAAGGTAGATATGCCCGTGCATCATCCACGCTTCAATCCTAAAGGGCTCGTATGTGGGGTATCAGAAAAGTAATATTAAATTCACTCGTTCTTCACACTTTAGTTATGGTTGTTTCATGGTAATATCATTCAATAATTTTTTAATCAATCCAAGAACATAACTCCTACCCATGTTACATGGTTGGCTATAAGACCTAAGGATTTAGCCAAGGGAAGATTCACTTTATAGAGTAATAAAGTGAGGACTCAAAACCGTTGGTTGAAAAAATCAATGAAGATTTAAACAAGTACATAATTCACTAAAAATTAGATCAATACATGCTTTCCTCATATTCAGATTGCAATACTTCACATATTGTAAATCACTAGGAGAAACGATCAGACCCAAACATCAATAGCAAAGGAGGAAAAGTACTTCAGAAGTAACATACTCGTTTGTTGCTTATAATCCTCATCTGCATCTTTCTCTTCATCACCAACACCATCACTGTTAGAAGCTGCAGTTCCTTCTAATAGACAACCAATAAGTTTTTCCTTTGATAGACAACGTCCAGAACCAGCCTGATGAAACAAAGACAGGTGAGAAAAAAAAAATGCTTTGAAATTGTCAAACATCTGATACAAAATACATCCATAAGAACTATGCTACCAAAAATTGATGTTGTAAATATAATCTTAGTAGTCCCAGTTAGTAACACGAAAAATGTTCATAAAAGAAAAAGTGGAATGTGATGATAACTACTCAACAAAGAGTCAAAATGAATTGAAGATTGGGCTTATGACAACTACAATTATCTACTTAAGTGGTATCCAAAGCCATGTTTTGCTTTCCCATGTGAAATTCACATTCCGATTTACATTCACGTAAATAAAAAAAGTCAAACAACAAAAGAATTTCAACAAGAGCTTACCTCATAGTACAATTCAATAAATTCACGTTTGTAGTTGTTTTCAACATCCCATGACAAAGGCTGATCTTCTGCAAATATGTTTGATAGCTAAGGGTGTATATGCAACACATTCATATTCATAAAAAATTGCTTGTTATAAACCAATTCTCAGAAAAGGATATCATATCAAGGTGATCAGAAAACATGTCAGTCTCGCAGAAATCCTCAATGAAGTCACTAGACATAACCTCTGCATATAGAAGAACGACAGGCCAATGAAGGATATTACTTTTATCCAACACAGGTTTCCTTAATCCAGTAAGTTCTCGATACATTGCCTTTCCGATCTTCGAGCCTCTATATTCTATTGCAGACACAAGTTCCTGCATGTTTTTGGTTTAATAAACAAAGACAGTGACCTCCATACATCCAAAACAATTATCAAACACACAAGAAAACAGTTCAAAGTTCAAAGTCCATACTTTTGCCTCAGCAGCAGCCTTGGAGACTTGAGCCTCATGCTTTTCTTTCTCTGATATCTTCAGACCAATCTGCCTGTCAAGCTTCTTCAAATCCTCATTATTGGGGTCCAACTGAAGACCCTTAAGACAATACTCTCTTGCTTCAGCCAACATATTTAGTGAAAGGGAAGCTTTGGCAGCTCTATAAATTGCCTAATCACAGTTGGCAGCACTTAGAGACATCAAACCAAGCAATTACAATTACAAAGAAACAACCAACAAACCAACCAACCACAAACATTCAACACAAATATACCTTTAAATTTGAAGGGCACAACTTGAGGGCCTCTTGAGAATCTATAAGAGCACGTCTAAGATTTCCTAGCAGCAAATTCACATGGGCTCGATTTGAAAAAAGAATAGAGGTCTCAGAGTCACTCAAGGCCTTCTGATCAATTGCCCTTGTGTAGCAATCAATGGCATCAGAGTAATGCTTCTTACCCATCTTCACATACTGGTTACCCTTTTCCTGAACATGAAGGGTGAAGTGAAATCAAAAGCCAAAACGAGAAAAAAATCTTCTTTTAGTATTCCCAAAACATTAATATACCTTGAATTCAACCGCAGCAGACTCTTTGAGTGCAGCAATGGCTTCAAGGTCAGCCTTTTCGCTTTCAGTTAAGGGCTCCGAACCCTTTTCCATCCACAGCGCCATCTTCACTTTCTTTGGTTCCTCCCTCTCACCACTCACACACAAAGCTTAAAGTTCCACTCTTTCTGCAGTTTCTCTGTTGGAAACGAATTCTAGTGTTGACGAGTTTGTCTCTACCGTTAGATACGTTTCTAGAATATTCTGTGGCTCAGATTCATCAAGGGCAACTTCTTTGTTAAAAAAGTTTTAAATTTTTGTTTGGCTTAATTACATTTTAAACATATGCTATTACTAGGATTTTTTCTTTTTTTTATATCAAAGAAATAAAGTAAAAACTCTATTGTGTTTTATCATTAATCTGTAAGTGTTATCATAATTAATCTACCATTATATTTCACCCCTTATTCAAATTAAGAATTATGGCACTAATCTACCATTACATTAATCTAAGATTAGAAACACAAATGTCAGACCAACCGTAAATACGATTTCGATTAAATTTATATTTCTCAAAAAAAAACTAATAATGAGATATCCTTTAATTTAAAGACAAAAAACAAAAAACCATGGGTGGAGTCTTTCACTCATCTGATTAAATTTTGTAATTAAAATATCAATAAAGAAAATTCCACAGTTCTTCTAAGCAAAAAGAGTGTTGCAAAATATGAAAATTGTCTTCACTTGAACTTGTAAGTTGTATACAATTATTTTAATTATTCCGTTAATAACCTGTTTAAGTTTTTGAAAAAATTTAACTAAAATCATATTTAAATGCAATTTTAGTGTTCATTTTAAGAAACAACAACATACTATTTAAGTTTGACTTTAACAAAAAAATTATAAGTAAAATGGTATTTAATACTAAAATTATTTTCAAAAACACAATTTATTTATTTTTCCAATTTTTTAAAATCTACTCATTTTCTTAATTTAAAAAATACACCATCATAGTGAAAAACACCTTCAAAATATGTAAAGGTTAAATTCATTACAAAGAATTAAAATTAAAAAACCTAACAAGTGAAAAAATCGATAACAGGATTAAATTGTATCACCATGGTTCACCATAAAGAAAATATTTACCTCTTCTGGGTTTTTTTCTTTCACCTTAGAAACTTCTTGGTCATCTATATATTTTCGAATGCGTTTTTTAAATATAAATATATATTTTGAAAACATAAAATATGAGATTAATTAAACAAAGGAATAAAAATAATATATAATAGATTATATATATATGATATATATATCTACTCATTTTATATATAATATATATATATATATATTTAAAAAATAATCTGTAAATTATTATTTTTTAAATAATATAAAGATATTTTTTATAATATAAATTACAGTCAAAGTAATTTAAAATTAAAATAAAAAAATTATTTCAAAATTGAGCCCGTGATGTGCCCAACCCAGGACTCAAAACGCTTATAGATCAAAGAAATGTGAAAAAAGAGGCATGTTCCTATGCTGAGGGTGTTATCGACAGTTACAAACTCCCTGCTTCCGTAAGCTCCATAAACACTAACAAACCATCAGTGCATCCACTAGGAAAAATATGAATCATTTTACAGCATATATACAAACAGACATGCATAATAGATATATATAACCAGTAAAACAGAGCAAGTGAAATTAACAATAAATACGGAATATGGTGAGAAGTTTTGCAAATAGCCCCACCAACTAAAGGCAATTGGAGCCCAATTCCAGAAGAAAAGAATACTATTGGTTAAATGAACTTGTATTCATTTCTACAAAACTTAGCAGCCAGTCAGTTTGGATATATGACACAATAATCTCTGCCAAACTGGAAGGATCAAAGATTGCCAAACTTTCAAGGTTCAAATTTCATCAATGACGCAACATCTGCTGTAGCTGCAGCACTTGATTTCTTTGCTCTGGAGGCAGTAGATTTATCTGCTCTGGTGTGAGGCTCATGACTTGTTGAAGCAGAGCCTTCTCCATCTCTGGTGTCAACTGCGTGTACCAAGAAAAGAACATCAACAGACTGTGCAGAACTATTTATAAAAACTAAACAGTAATTCAAAATAATTACCGCAGGAGGTCGCAGAGCTTGATTAGCAGCACCCATCGAACCAGAAACTCCATATGGTAGTCCAGGAGGACCAGAAAGATGTGCTAGGTTATCTGAGGGACCAGGTATCAAAGAAGACCCTCTGTCTACTTGCATAGCATTTCCAGCTTGATTGCCAAAATCGGGCCCTAAAGGCATATTCCCAACCTAACAAGCAAGTATAGCACGTTTTACAAAGCACACATATTAGGCACACATTATCATGACGGATTACTTTCTTATAATCAAATCACCAAAATAAATTTACGGTTAGGTGAAATGCCAGCATGGTAATTAAATAACCAAGCTGATTAAGCACCTTCAAATGGAGCAATGATAAATTTTATCAGTAATGTATAGAGAAGATTAAAAATGGCAGGCAAAAGAAATGCTATCTAGAAAAGTCATGTTTCAAGTGTAGGAAAAACTGCCAAAGAATATTTATTAGAAATCACAAACTTCCCCTTCTATTTTCCCTTCAATAACTCAACTCCTAAATGTAGCCAGTAAAAATATAACGTTTCTGTTGTAAAAGCTACATTATAAGCCAGCATGCCAGAAACAATGCAATTCGTTACAACTAGCAGATAGCTTAAGGACTAATAACTTAAGGGGGAAGGTCTATATTTAAAACAAGAGACTTAGCTTTAATGCAGACAAGTTAGGATTAACTATTTAATGAAGCAAGGAATCATACATTCATAACAGTAATAAAAAAGCCCTATAAAAATCAGTAATGCAGGTGCCCTAGTTCCTAGTTGCTCCCTCAGAATTGATGGTGCCAACACACAGTCTTCAAGTCTTAACCATCAGTAATAGCTCAGCATACCTGATAAGGTGGCTGAGATGATTTTTGATTTGGAAGTTGTGTCTGCCCCTGTGGAAATGCAGATCCAACGCTAGCAGGGGGTTTTGAACCTGGCTGAAAATTTCATCAACAAACAATATTCAACTTACATGAAGCATCTCATTGAATTATGAAATGTAAACTGAAAAACTCATCTTACATGAAACATGGACTGTGAAAGGTTGTGAGAAGCACCAGCATGTTGAAAACCTAAGTTAGCACCCATTTGTTGGGGATATTGGGGATGGAAGGTTGGCACTGCAGGTGGTGGTCTAATCTGTGGTGGCAGTGGTTGCTGCAGAGGCATATGCAGAAATCCCGGTGTCTGCAATTGTTGCTGTAACTGACTGGAAGCAGTTGGCATTTGAGTAGGATGAAGAGGTTGTGACAATGAATGAAGTGAAGGTGGAGGTATGTTTGGAAGTTGTGATGATTGTGGAAGAGATGCTAGAGCCACTTGGGGAGTAAGATGTCCTTTAGGCTGCTGTGGCATTGGCAAAGAATGTGCAGACATGGGCTGAGATTGATGACTCATTGCAGGAACAGCAGATGAAACTGGCACTGAAGATTGGTTATGGTGTTTCCTCAGAGGAATCTGTGCTTGAGATACGCCTGCTTGATCCTGTGCACCACCATGCCCAGGCAATAATGGAGCAGGCTGAGTATTTGGTTGTTGTGTTGGTTGTACTGACTGCTGATTGTTCTGCACCACCATTGGCTGGACTTTTGGAACCTAGAAGCAAACAATTTTTATCATCCAAAATTCTACCAAGAATCATAGTGACTACATCAAAAGAAAGTAAGTGCATACCACTTGAGGTGCTTGCACCATTCCAAGCATAATTTGTGCCTGATTAAATAAACAAGAATGGACAAAAATGTCAAAGAGCATAAAGTGGCTGAAGACCCTCAATTGAATACTACGGTTACTGAACAATAATACCAAGTCAAAAGACACAGACTAGTTTTTCATTAAAGAATTTCACACTGCCCCAAAAGAAAGTTCATTCTGGTACGCTAGCAGATACGAATGCTTTAGTGAGACGACTACTAGAATAGTTCTACAACAAACAAATACAAATCTTATTGATCCGAATATAATTCAAAGGAAGTCCAAGAAATAGATACACTCATACACATACATGAAAAATCAGGGAACCCCCCTCCCCCCTACACACACACGAGAAAAACAAATAAATCTCCATCACCTCAAACTATGTAAACATATTGTAAACGGCATAAAAAATTGAAATACTAGTAGTTTGCCATGGTGCCCACTAACCACGAGTGAAAAATGTTTCCTTATGAGGCGATGATTTAGGGTTTTATTTATGACAAAAGCATTAGAGAAAATACATCATTTAAATATAATCACCACATAATAACTACAAAACTGTAACTAACAAGTATCAAATACACACATGCCGTGGTAAATGTAATGAACTGAAGTTTAGATGTTACAAGTGTGAAATTCGAAGCATTCAGTGAAGCAACCAAAAGAGAAAAATAAAAGAAAGAGAATCAGAATCCCTAAGAACCTGGAAAAGCGCTTTGGTTAACGTAGGATTTTGGATTAGGATCTGCCTGGCCTGTTGCTGGTTCTGTTCTATCAGACTCTGATAGACGACAACAAACAAAATGTTTAGCATGGTGTTATCCATGAGTGAAGAAGAAGAAGAAGATGATGAAAAAGAAATATACGCACCTTCATCTGAGACACGATATCGTAGAGCTGGTTTTTCGACATTCCAGCTAGGTTTACCGACAAGTCCTCGCCGCCAACCTGTTTTCCAGCCATTCCTCCACCAAAATGCCGCAAACCACCGGGCAAATTAACCTTTACCAAAAAAATTGTTTAACTCTTTGTTAAAATAAACCACCATTATCAGAAATACGTTTTGATACAATGAGTCTAGAAAAGTGGAGAATGTGTTAAGGGGCAATTACTGCGCCATTTTCATAAGCCCCTTTGTTTTGAAAAAAAAAATGTATTCTGAGTTCTTACAAACATCTCAGAGTACATGATTTCGGTTCAAGTTTGCACTAGCGCTCTAGGTTAAGGATTATGACAGAACGAACAAACCTTTGAATTTTGATATTAAATTAATAGGTATTTATAAAAATTGTGGTTACTGATATAAATTCACACTGAGTCACAATTAAAGACTTACGAACAAAGAGGAAGTCACAATTCAATTCACACTGACGCACGATTCGAGGATTCTGCCAACAGAGGAAAGAGACACCGGAAGAGACCGAGTACTGCCGGCGGTGAGGAGCGACGGTGACGGAGGTTGCCGGAATTGGGGCGTAAGGGGTTCGACGACGCGACGGTGACGGTGGCGTTGGGGGAGTTAATGAGTGGAACCACAACAGAGAGGGAAGAAGGAATAATTAGGTTTTCAATTTTAGACAAACAAACACCAAAACCGGCGTCGTTTAGAGTTTATTTAAAATGGTAGGTTTCATATATTTATTTTTCAAACAACACATTTGAATTCACCTTAAATAAGATATGAACGCATTTCTACTTCATATAAAATATTCAAAACATACGTCACAAAATTTAAATTATAAGAATATATATTATTAATAAGAAGGTTTAATATTTAAGATTAATCCGGTATTGAGAAGACACTTTCTGTCTCTATATGTTACGAAAATATTAATAATAATTTTCTGTCTGTATATGTTACGAAAATATTAATAATAATGGTTACGTAAAGAGTGATTACATGAAAATGTAGGTTATTTGTAATGTGTTGTGCACACTTATTTTTTAGGATTTGCATAGCCTATTTTTATTATTTTTCTTTTTTTTAAATTTTAAAATATAAATAAGCGTAAAATATTCTCTTTTGTGTATTTTTGTTAGATAAAAAAGGTAAATGGTTTATAATGTGTTTTTGTTGAGGTGTGTGCAGTTAGCTTTTAGGATTTTTGCCTAGCTTATTTTCATTCTTCTTTTTGTTTTCTTTATTTCAATTAAGGGTAAAATAATCCCCTTTATGTATTTTGTTCGATAAAAATGTGATTTATTAAGGTATATGCACTTATTTTTATAATTTAGATAGCTTATTTTCAATTTTTTTATTTTTTATTTTAAAATATAATTGAAGTTAAATAGAAATATGAATTGTTACATCAATATGAGAATTTTTTTATATATTGTTAAAAGATTTTTTTTTTAGTTTTTTACTTTTTTCTTTTTTAATTTTAAAATATTTAAGGGTAAAATAGGAATATGAAATGTGTATGAGAAACTTTTATATATTAATATACATTGTATTTTTTATTTTAAAATTAAAAGTACGATTATAAAATTAAGGTCTTATTCTTAATAATTTTAAATAATATGCTAAGATAATAATAATTTATTTTTAGAACAATATCCAACTCAGATAAGAATAGACAAAATTAATAGAAAAATATTTATTGTGTGTTAAAATATAACAATTTATGATTATAATGAAATGATGATTAGGATATTTTTATAGAATAGATAGGTAAAGCATATGATGATAAAGAGATAAGTAATTTTAGATTCACACAATAATGTGATATAAAATAGTAAATAACACCTAAATCATATAATAATATAATATACGAGGTGATTTTTTATGGAGTATTTATTTCAAAATAAGAATAACTTCTATATCATTCATAATTGAAGTAAGTTATACTTTTTATGGTGTAATTTCTCAATAGGTTAGGTCTTTCATAGAAAATGTTGGTAAGGTTTTTTACATTAAACTCATTTATCTTGTGTTTTAGTGATCATAGTTGCCTTTAGTGAGTCTCGATAATAAAGTCTTCATACAATTTCAACACATGATACTCCTCTCATTTTACATATTCAACATATGATACTTATCTCACTTCACATGTTTAATAAGTGGCAATTATCTCACTATACATTGTCTTACTATGCATGTATGACACATGACACTTGTTTAATTTCATATGTGTAACATGTAACACTCTACTCGATCTATATAATTAACACCTTGTACTTTTCCAAGGTCTCAGTCTATTTGTGAAATCAAAATCACTAAAATAAAATCAAAACTCACAAAATTTATTTCATTAAAGATCACAAGTTAGTTTAACACAAATTGATTTAACATAATCCAAAACTATAACATACTCACACCAACACATATCTCACTATGATATTCAAAGTTTTAATATATTGTACTTGGTATTTCTCTTTGTGAATCTTAATGGTTTTTTTTTTATAGTCTAGAAAAAGCTAATTATTGGATGCTTTGAAAAGATAAATTTTACGTGTTACAAATTGTTTAGTCATTAGGAACTTGATATTGGATCCTGAAGCTCGAAGATAACTAATTTTAATTTTATATTAAACTTGATTAATTCTATCTAAGAAATAATTCAAAACATCATACAACAATTTTATTTGAGAGAGATTAATCACATACATCTTTTTAAAAACAGGATCATCAAGAATTTGATTTATTTAAAAAAAAAATTCTATAAATTGTAGTCATGTAAAACGTTGATAAACTACTGTTTTTTTATCTAAATTAATTTCAGAATATGTTAACTTGATTTTTCAGAGTCGGAAGGCATATAATTCAACAACGTGTGCAGCAAAAAAACATTTGAATTGTTTCTACAATTATTTAAGGCACGTTGACAGCAAATGATTTGAAAAGAAAAAAAAAAAACTGAATTTTGAAAAACTTACTATAATAGGCACGTTAATATGCTTTGTATGTGATTAAAATATAAACATCTGATTTGCTAATCTTTAATTAAATTTAGAGCATCATCGTTTGAATTTCAAATAAAACAGCAAATTTGGACAGCAGCCAAATAAATTGAAGTGTGAAGAATTGGCAACCTTTTATGCGTCAAAGAAAATTTTCTAAAACACATGCATGACGTTAATCGTTGAAGCAACACTAGCTTAATTTGGATCAGTTCAAATGGTTTCTGTATATATATTTCTGAAAAATATTGTCCAGCATAAATGACGCGAATGAATGATACAACACAGTTGCAGTAAATTAATTTAACAAAAGCAGGATCGGCACCACCTTAATTTGAACAAATTTTAACTTGTTTTCACTTTTATATTTCTGAAATTAAATACATGATTCAAATTATTGATATCGTTGACGTGAACAAATCAACTGCAGTAAATTATAGATATCAAACTTAGGCGAAAGCGTGAATCAATTAATTCTTTATGCAGTAAAACATTTTGTTAGAAGCTTATTAGTAATTTTAAAAAGTTTCTTAATCAGAGTATATGCAATTATTTATTTCATCAAATTGATTCCAAGTAAATATGTATCTGTAATTAATTTACTTTGAGCAAGACTTTATAAAAACGTGGATCAAAGCGCTCAAAACACACTTTTTCTTTGTGCGTAAAAACACTCCAGAACGTTAGTAATCCAGTTTTAGCATAAATTGAGCAAATCATAGATATATTTTCTAGGCAAAATTGCGAATCAAAACTTTATGCAGTAAATATCCACATTCGAACATATCAGATTTTGAAAAGATTCTTTAAACAGTGCAGAACAGATAAATGGCAAGGATACTCCGAGCTTTTTGATTTAGAAAAATTTGAGAGAAGATTAAATTGGAAATAATTCTTTTGTGGGAAATCAAGCAATTAAACTTTGATTATATAATATAACACGTTAGTTTCATATCTAATCAATGAATATGATTTGAAACAGTTTAATGGAACGAATCCTGGAAAGCTTTTATGCAGAAAAAAAATGCAGAATGTATAATCAAATAAGCGTGAAACATGTTTAAAAAACAGTACCGTGTTTCAAAAACATTAGTCCATCTATTTGTTAACGTGATTGCAAGGGATCGATTTGTTTCAGCAACAACAATATCTTGTGTGACGGTTGGCTTCAGCAATAAAATATTGGCTCCAACAACAATAATATCTAACAATAATATCTTGAGTGATTTGTTTCTTGATCGCTTTTGAAATTGTCTCCTTAGAATTAGAGTGTACATTAATATAAATCAGATTTTAGATATATCTTTCTTAAGATGAATGAATATGTATTTATAGACATTATATTGAGCCTAGGCCCATCTGTTTTGATTATATTGCTATTTTTTTTTATATTGTTTTGAAATAATTCAATTAAGGTTAGATAAAATTAGTTTACTGAAAAATTAATTAAAACAGAACAAGGAAAGAGCTTATCTGAAGCATACCAGGTGTTGATCCTATACAGTGTTTAAAGATTTATTCTACGAAGTTCCAACACCCCTTTGGATGTATGGTGAAATATTCAATTTAACACGATTTCAACGTAATTTTAAAATAAATTAATACAATAATTTTTAAAAATTTATAAATTTATTATATAGATAAGAAATAAATTATATATATATATATATTAAAAAATATTTAAATTATATATGTTTCTTTTTATTTTTTGAATTTTAAATAAACAAATTAGATTGTTTTTTTGTTATATTTAACTAATTTTGTTTATACATGATTTCTTAATACATAAATTTTAATTGTGAAATTATATAATTAACATATAGATTCGTATCTCAATAGTAAATAATATGTTGGATGATTAGATTATTTAAAGAAGTTTTTAGACAGTTTAACACACTACTTACATAAGCAGGCATTTCTATGTTAAAAAAAGCTTATGAAACGTCCTTTCATAAAGCTTGTTACACAGGATCGAAAAGATAACATTAAATTAAAAAAATTCAGAAAATCTTCTGCTTTACGATATGGCTAGGTATTATTCCATGATCATGAAAGTCCGTATAGTAAAATTCCTGCAGAGGTACTACAGTTTTTCAACCATCTATTAATAGCAAATAAACGTGATCTATCGTGTGCTGCAGGGCATGTGTCACATCTTTCCATAAATCAAGTTCGCGGTAATATTTCCATTTAAACAGCTCCATTCTTAAAAAACAATTTACACAAAACATAGTTATGGTCAACACAATTGAAAACAAAAAGGTATATCTAATATAGAACAACTTCTCAATTGTCAGCTTTACTTGCTTTGATCTTGTTTTCACATTCATTACTCTAAGGCCATATGCCAGGCAAATATCCAAAGACTTCCCCACTACATTCAACAAAAAAATAAAGCAAAACTACCCTAGCCTATGAGCCTATGCTGTTTATACAAGAACTATGGAGATTACTGATCAGGGAACACCTAAAATGGTCAGCTCTTACACAAGTACATGAGCCTCAAATGAAGGTGCCATTACTCAGATATGTGCAATTCATAAATAGAGGCACAAAATTGAGTAGTCACTACAGCATTGAAGACTGTAGTGTGGGTTGGAGGTATTGCCAAGTCACCTTAACTCATTTATCATCATGATAAAATAAACTCATAACCATATCAGCCGGAGCAAAATCTGGAGATGGTATATTCAGCTCAGATTGCAAAACCTCATCTGTTAACCCTGGAAATGGACCTTTATCCAAAAGCCAATTATCAAAATCAACAAGTGAACTGGGTGATTGAGAGCATTCAAACAAGGGTTCAACAGATTCCTTGACATCAGGAGCTTGTCCTACAGATCCTGAAGTTTGTAGAATACTTTGGCCAGTATTGCCTATCCAACTTGGGTCAAATGCCGAAAATTTTCCAGCAGTCTCCTTTGGAGACTGTTCATGTGGTTGTGGTTGGCAAGTATCTTGACTTGAAATCCCACATTGTGTAGCATTTCTACTGACATATCCATTTTGACTTCGGATTTGAGGCTCATTTCCATGATGACTGTTATTCAGGTATGCCACATGACTTGAAGGAGCACCATTATTTACTTGGATAAAAGTTTGATGGAAGCCCTGGCTACTATTTGATAGGGGCAATGGTTGACTATATGCTTGTGTTTCAGAAGCCACTGTCTGCCGGTTAACACAACTCAGACTGGCCGGTTGAGAGGTCAGCTGCGAGTAAAATGATGTATTTTTGGGGCAATAACCATCATCTGGCTCCTTGCAGTTTATGTAATTTGAGAATCCTGCTGGAGTACCATAATGGTGATGTTGTTGTGTCAGATTAACAGTGTTGCTGAAACCAGATGATCCATGAGGGGTGTTATTTGCCATCAGGATGTTCCCAGCACTGCCTACACCCCTGGACACCATATGTGGACGAAGGATCCGAGGTCTTAAACTGCTTCCACCATTTCCTTGCCCCTTTTGGATGGCGTGACTACACACACCCAGCACTGGCCTTGGTATAGAGGGTGGTTGGAATCTGTTTCTCACCAAAAGCCTACCATGGCTTGCACCATTTGGCATTGCTACGTTGGTGGCTGGGGTCATTATAGGGGTGTTTATAGGCCCACAAACCTGATTCCGCACACTTGAATATGGTAAAGAGGTAGGGTGGAAATGAGTTATGGTTGGTCGAGAGGCCTGGGTTTGAGGTATGGAGTTGATTGAGGAGATACACATTCCAATGGATCTGGATGCTTGATTTGGTAATACAGAATTTGGAGACAAGTTAACAACACCAGGAGCCAGAAATTCGTTAGGCTGGATATGTGCTGGTCTGAGTGAAGTACCAAAATTAGTTGAAGCTGGTAATGGGGAACTCAAGCCCAGCTTGAAATTTTTTCTCTGAACATTCCATAGCTCAATTTCATTAGTTGCGTGACAATGATCTGAACTCGAAGCGCCGGTGCCCCACTTCTGACATGGTGCTGGGGAGTCACATACATAACAGTGGCACTGCATATCATCAAAATCATAAGCAATTGGTAGAGGGACAATATGGAATAGCAAATACGAGATAAGAAACCGTGATAATTAAATCAGCAAAAGCAATGATTCTACATTTTAAGTTATGATCTTTAGGATTTTTACCTGCTTACAGTGCTTCTCGTGAGGGGTGGAAGAGAATGGTAATGTAGCACAAAGATGTCTCGCATGAGGAAAGTCTCGGCATGCAACCTGCAAGCCAAAATTAAATTGAGTTAACACAATTGAAATGCTGTAGCTACATCTTCTTCCATAACCAAAGACAAGCATGAAAACAGTATATTTAATTAAAACACCCTTGCATGCAAACCAAAGAAAATTTCACAGATAATCAAATAATGAAATAAGCAGATAGCAAATAGTAAGTTGTGTTTGAAACGAATGCCTTAACACTCAGGTAAAGAATAAATTTTAGTTATGCTTGGAATTACTCTAAATTGTACTTCTAAAAGTTTAAGCGCAGGTAAATCCTCAAGTTGAGACACAGGGGTATTATGATGGATAATCATCTAAAACTATGTTTTGCATGCACTCTGGATAGAGGTAGCAACATTTAACAACTGTACCTTGGGGTCTCAACCAAGATCAGCAATTCTAATTTCAATATCCTCGGATATAAATTCATTTAGTGTATTCTCAGATGCAATAGCCGAGATGCATTGCTGAGACTCGAACAACTTCATTGGCCATGATTGTTTAGAGATGCAACATTCAATCTTCGGTTTAATACGTTTGAATCTACAAAAGAGACTTGCCAGAATCCTTGGTCACTCCGTTAACCAGACAAACCACACCAACAACATTACACGCTTAAAGCAAAAGTGCTTTAAACACAGAAAAAAAATTTATTAAAAAATCCCATATTTATGTGACTGCAATGTTATCAGTGACAACAAGGTTTTGGTGTCACCACAGTTGCTGCCGCATTTGCCCCGCAACCTCAATTTAGAACCTTGAAAATCAGTGTCATCAAAATGCAATGGAATATGAAGATCTATTTCAAAACACTACTGAAATGGTGATTCTAAATAAAGCACGGTAAAACACAAAGCATCTGTCACAACCAAGAGAAAGAACAGCATACTCAAAAAACAGAATCCATTGAAGCTTAACATGTCAAGGAGACGGTTTCCTACAACAAAACCAAGGTTTTAAGAAAACGGTCCAGACCGAAATTTCAGCAAAATCAAGGTGTACTTTTTGGAGGGTCCACATCCACAACTGTGGCCGCATTTGTCAGCAGTTTCCTGAAATACCTATGAACACAAAGAAACCGCTACCATGCAACAACCGACAAAAAAACCCTTGAACAAAACTTATATCCAGCCTTCAAACCAAGCCTAATTAATCACAAAATTCACATAATCAAGCAACACAAACAGTGCGTCAGCAACACACTCATCAATTCACGCTTTCCACGTGCAAATAACAACTCAAAACTGTAAATTTTATAATGCAATTCCCATAAGCACTGTCACAAACAGGAATAAAGCAAGGACACAAATACCTGACCCTTTTCCCCAATTACAAGCAACTCATCTGACCCATTTGCTTCCTCTTCAACAGATGCGACACCGTTTTCAGGGTCACCCTCCAGAACCACGCAATCATCATCGTCATCATCATCATCATCGTCTTCCACACCCAAAGTTGAAGACTTTGACTTCACCTCAGGCTTGTTCTCTCGGATTTCAACGACCTTGACTGAATCATCGGATTCTTCGTCAGAAGAGAACAACATCTCTCTTATAAAGTTGAAATCATTTACAGTGAGACTCTCATCCAAACCCTCTTCTTCATCGGAGCTTATATCTAATATCTCAGGCATGGCTGGGTTCCACACTCAACAGCAACAACACGGTATGCTCAAAACCTCAAAAAGTTTAAATTTTTGAAGTAACCTGGTAGTGGGGTTCTTGAATTTTCCTAGAAAATCCTAGGTTGAAAAAATGGGAAGTATAAAAAATTTTGGGAGGCCTTTGTTAACAAGGAGAAAAAGACTTCCCAGAGACTGACGAGGAAACAACAGCGTAATTTTGAGGTAAATGAGAGACTAAGGGAGAGAAACATTTGCCTTTATAACATATGAAATGGGAGACTTAAAATGTTGTGTTTTTGTTTTTCTCTTTTTGAGGATTAATGAATATATGAAATAAATAATAATACTGTAATAATAAGATAAATATTCTTTTGAGAAAAAAAAATATGAAACAAGTTAAATATTCTCTTTTTCTGTCAGTATATAAAGTGCTTCTGCCACACAATGCAAACCTCATCATAATGAATTAAGTTTTTCTTTCAACAAATATATTTTGTTTTGGAATTAGATAAAATAATATAATTTATCCTCATCAATTAATTAAAAATTAATTTAATAATTTGTATAAATTTTAATATATTTTTTAAAATCATTATTGTAAAATTTAATGATCTTATTACATACTAATATGCATTTCAATACAAATATAGAAACCATTTGCATTGATAGTGCATTCTAATTAAATTATCTAACAAATAAATAGCATATTTATATATCTTTTATGATTTTTTTTTACGCTACTGGTCTTTCAATTGTTATAATGCACAATTTTTTTTTGGTTTGGATGTACATTAGTATATTTTATTAGATTAAATTTTTAATCTAATAAAACGACTGGTAATAATATGATTAAAAAAACAACAATATTATAATAAGAACGGGTAGTAACTAAATAAATGGTAAAAGAAAATGTTATGATAAGATCTAATAAAATATATTTATGCGTGAAATGATTTAGACAATACTGTATAGTTAAAAAAAAAAATTGCAGAAAACAATGAGTTATATTAATGACAACTAAATTAAATTATATGATATTTGGCTTAAAACTTATAGAAAATAATAATAATAATAATAATAATAATAGCGATAGTGAGTACATAGATATATAAAACTTTATGAAAGTTTATTATGTATAAAACTAAATAAAAATACAATTGAATAAATATGCTATAAAATAAAAGGTTGATTATAAAAAAATTAAAAAAATAATTACATTACATTAACCTTTATTATTAATTATTTATAATTTTTTTCATTATTCATTATTTAAAAACACAAGTATTCATCATATTCAATAAAGATAAATAAGAAGGTTATATTCAAATTATAAAATATTAAAAAAATCAAAGATTTATTTCAAAATATGTTTTATGTTATTACGGTATACTTATTTGTACAATAATAAATAAATATTTGTAATTATTATAAAAATTATTAAAATGAAAGAAAGTTACTAAAATCTATTAAAGTTATAAAAAAATGTAAAAATATTAGCAATGAAAATGATTTTTTTTATCAATAGTTATAATGTTGTGATTATGCTATAATCTTCTATTTCTATTACAATAGTTACTTCTTATGAATTAGGATGACAACCAAAATCTTACTCATTCTTTTGATTTATCCGAATCGTCTAATATTAATAAAGAATTTTCATATTAACTATGCATGGATATTAAGACAAAGACAGAGTATGTAAATATTTAGTATCTTACTCATTCTTTTGATTTGTTCGAATCATCTAATATTAATAAAGAATTTTTATATGGATCTTAAAATAAAGTATGTAATATTTAGCTAGTTTCTTTGTCCTCTCTTATTTTAAATCAATGTAACATAATTTTAGTTTATTAGGTAATATGAAAAAGTTATTTTCATTATTCTCCTGATTTTTCTTTTATTTTAATAGTCTTTTTTTTATATATATTTTTTAATCTCTTAACCATTTAAGAAATCTAGTATCACCAAATTTATTTAAATATTTAAGATTTTTTTTTCTTTCATCACAAGCTTGCATATACGGTCATTTATTTGAATATATTACATCTCAGATGTAAATCTTAATTTCATAAAATTAATTTTTTTAGAACACACATTATTTATATTTATGTCTTTTTTAAATATTTGTATTAAATTTTATTTTTTGTTACGTGATAGTTTCTAATTATCAATTTCAAATAATTTAATACGGTAAAACCCTCCCAATTTAAAATTAAATTTAAAAAATTATTATTTTTTTATAATTACTAGTTTTGTTTCATTTGAATCCTTCTTTCATTAGATAATATTTTATTATCTCTTAATACTCAACTCATTCATCCAAGGTAATTCCTTTCTAACATTTTAAAAATTTATAATTATTATAAAATTTAAATTATTTGTATTTATTTGTTTTTTTTTTCTTATAATTACTTTATATTCATATTGATCGATAATTACTTTATATTCATATTGATCGATCTCTAAATTAGTTTAAATAAAACTTTTCGAGTCTCTTATTTCATGATGAATATGTTATATTTAGAAAACAATTTTTTATTGTATTAAAATTATATCAAAATTGTATAACAACATTTCAATACTTTATCCTCTTTATGATTTGAATCAGGAATTGAATATGACTTACTTAAAATATTTTATTTCACTAAAAATAAATATATATCTATTTGGATATGTATTAACTGTAGTCCATTTTCATAGATACGTAAATTTTTTTAATACTTTTTTTATACTAATTACACAAAAACATTTTCTTGAACTCAAGATGAGTTACATATAAGCATTATTTGGTTAATAATAATAGGAATTGTAGAAAAATAAATAAAAATACACATAAAGATAATTATACACGAATTTTATACCTAAAGAGCATAAAGATGAGAATAAATATAAATAATTTCTTTCGAAAATAAATACTAATGGTGTAGATAATTTTTTATGATTTCAATAAAGTTGGTGGTAGAATTTAAGGATAAAAAACAGAAAAACAATCTGAATAATTTGGAAGGAGATAAAGTAGAAAAAAATAAATGAAGTAATTTTTCAATAAGTAAGTAAGATGTGTATAAGAAAAGCAAATAAATCTTCAATATATATCAAAAGTTAAAATGGTAAATAAATTCAAATAATTCATTAAATAATAAATTATAAATATAAAAAGTCCATCATTAAAAAAAACATTAATAGCTCAATATTAGAAATTAATGCATTAATTATAATTTATTTTTAACGTTATGTTTATAATTTTTAATTAGTTAATAACGCAAACAATATATATTTATGAAAAAACAAGTACTAAATGTTTTTATTTCAAGACATTTAATATTATTAAATGTTTATTTTTTATTTCAAAACATTAAATGTTGTTAATAACATTAAAATATCTTTTAATATTTTTATAAATATTCAAAATTAATCAGTGTTAATAAACATCTCATTATAACATAATAAAATTACTCAGACGATAATATTTTAAGAAAATGACAACTGATAGAAAAATTATGTGTATAACATATATTGAATAATAATAATAATAATAATAATAATAATAATAATAATAATAATAATAATAATAATAAGAGAGTGGAAGATATAATATGATTGTCTTTATCTTATTATTATATATGATAATTTTATTCTTTAAACATTTATAAAAGTATTTTAATATGGGATGTTAATATAATAAATTTAATATGATGAATTGATATAATGATATTTGTTGATGTGAAAATTAAAAATGTAAATTGTGTTCGAAAGTTTGTCAAATAGAAGATGACTATAAAATCATTAACAATATTTATTTTTGGTGAAATTTTTTCCTAACCAGCACGGTAAATTTTAGTCAGAGTCTTCTAGTTATGTATAGGAATAGTATATTTTATTGTACTAGGTTAGAATTCAGTTTTAAAGGGTCAATTTTTGATCTTCAGGGAAACAAATATTTTAATATATAATTTGTGTACTAAATACTGTAAAAACATTTTGTGTCATTAGAAAAAAATAGTTAAGTTTTTATAGTTTTTTGTTTGATTAAAATTTTTAATAATATATATAATTAAATAAAATAAAAATTCAAGAAAAGTAAAAATTAATTAATTAATCAATTAATATCCAAATAAATAAAATTGAAATTAAAAATATTATTAATTTATTTTACACAATAATATTATTGTGTTGAAATTAATGAAAACATTTACTAGATTAGGTATAATTGTTAATATATATTTTTTTAATTTGGTATATCTTTTGCATATTTGAATTACAATATGTATTTAATTTAAAGATATGGATATCTTAAAATTTTAAGTAGGTGTTAATGGTATTGTATTGTTTGAATATATTTGTAAAAATAAAGCTTGTGGTTAATAAACTTTATGTGAGATGATTGTTATGTGTTAGATATGTGACTTGAGATGTTTCACACTAATAGGATATGTGAATTGTGAAGTGTTAAATATCTAGGGTGTTAACTCTTAGATATGTGAAATACTACTTGTTAATGATGTTGAAGGCCACGTGTCATATATATCGTTAGACATGTAAGGTGTCATGTGCTGAACATACAAAGTGACATGTGTCAAACATGCAAGATATGATTGACACATGTCTTAGATGCAAAACCTCATGTGTCAAACATGTGTAGTGTCACATATCAAACATGCAAAATTTCATGTGTCAAACATGTAAGATGTGATTTACACATAAGACGTGTAAGATGTGATTGACACATATGTGACTTATACATAGTGAGGTGAATGTCATATGTTAATTATCTCTTTTGTAGTTTAGTCATTCAAAGTTTAGATTACTTTTAGAGTTACAACTTATTTCAAAGTTTTAATTTATTTTCAAGCATGAATTCAAATGTTTTTTTACAACTATATACTATAATGGTTGAGTAGGTCCACTTACTTTATCAAAGAAAACTTAATTTTCATGATGATTAATAACGTGAAGATGATTGAGGATTAAATGAGTGTGCATTACTAAATTAAGTGTCCTGTTTTATGCTTTGCACAACATTTAGAAAATGTAGTATAAAATTGGTGTTGTAGCTTATACACAACAATTTCTTAACAACGACAAAAAGAAATTGAAACATAGTTCTCATATACCTATAAAACCTACAACTACAACAAAAAATAAACTTTATTATTATATTATGATTATTATGATTATTTCTATTATCATCATGATTAACAACAATAATAATAATAATATTAATAATATTACTAGTAATAATAATACCATTAATAATATGACTAATAATAATAATATTAATAATATTATTATTAATATTAACATTAAGCGTAGTTTAAATACCTTTAATTTTTAAAGCGTGGTATAATGTAATCACCTTTTAATAACAGTTCATTTGTATTAAAGGCAATATTAGTTAAAAATACCTATAATTTTAAAAAGGTAATATAACATAACCACATTTTGATAATGATAACCTTTGGCTTATATTAAAGGCAACATTGATTATATGTGGTTTAAAAGACCTACAATTTCAAAAGTGCATAATAAAGTAAGGTAATCACATCTCAATAATCGTTGATTATAATTTTCTATGTTTTTCCATGTGTGCTTAAAGCAAATAGACAACATTTTTGCTATATATTTTGATTTAGAGACAAATAAAACTTACTTTTTAGCAAACAACATAAAATCATTGTTTATTTCTACTTTAGACAATGCTTCTTTAAGCAAACTAAAGCAAAAAATATTGCCATCTATGTCCTATTTTTATTTTTTAGTTCTTGACAAAGGATGGAAGAATTCCTCAATAGTTCAATGAACTTTTAAGGAATAAACATATTTATATTTTGTAATGTAATTGTAATTTGGTGGTTAAGTTTGCATTCATTAGTAATGAATCTAGATGTTGAATCTCCAAACTAACAATTTTAAAGCTTTTAAGTTTAATATTTATGCAAAGTTGTAGAAATTTACTATTAGACATACAAAGCAATGTTAATGTAACATTGTCAATATTCCTTTGGGATGGACTATTATATAAAAATTTAAATTTGTATATAAATTAAGACCGTGTGTATTAGTAAAAGACTAAATGTTTTGTTTGAAGTTAAATAAATCTTACAAAAGTACAACATATATGATGGGATGAATCACTAAGATTGTTGGAATAATTATTTCACGTAGGATGAAATAATTTAAATTAGAAAATTACACAGATAATTTAAACATTCAAAGTTATGTGCATAGTCATATTCATAAGGTGATTCATTTGTTGTATTTTAAAACACCTCATTAAATTTATGTAATGTGTCAAATTGAGATGGACCTTTGAAGGTTTTTAAGACATTGACCAACCCGGAAAGGAGATGAAAATGGAACTTCCAAGAGAAGTCAAAAGTTGACACATGGAAGAAGAAAGCTTGTGGCAAAGATGAAAATTAATGGATTTACGAGTATGAAAACATGAAACTAAAGGAATTGAAATATAAAAATGGAATGAGGAATAAGATTATTGAACACGTCACCTTCAAGATTGGAAATCTTCAAGGATGAGTGAAGGAGGATCAACCACTTGAAAAGAGTTTTCAATATAAGAATTAAAGAAAAGAGGAGAGACACAACTCAAGAACTCTCACAATTTATCAAATAAATTATATTCATTCAACTTGATTTTGTACAAAGGAGATGACTCCTAATTATAATATTTATAGACGTCCCAATGGTCATAAGTTTAACAAAAGATTAACAAAGTTAACTATGTTTAAGTGTAACTAATATAATATAAGCATGAAATGGTTTGGAATATGTATGCATATAGAAATAGTGATTTTTAGAATTTATGAAGGGGTATGGGTAGTTTTTGAAAATAATGAAACTTTTATTCTCTTATTATATTTTCTCAAGTTCCTCTATTTGATTTACTTTCAATATCTTATTCCAAAGTTCTAACTTTTTCTAAGTTTACTTTAGACAACAACCAAAAAGTGTGACCATAAGTCAAAGAATTGTGGACTAAATTTTAGGTTACAGTTTTCTAGTGGTGGGATATGTTATCGTGGGCTAAACTGTTACTTTAGACTAATACAAAAAGTCCATATTTTTTTTTTCAAAATTGTTGCCTTAGACTGATACAATTTGTTGTAAGAGGGAATCGAACCCAACTTCAATAAATAAATATAAAACATATAACTACTACACCAAAAAAATTGTGTTCGTATTAAGATTATTATTATTCTTATTATGACTATTATAGTTATGATTAATATTATTATTAATAGTAATAATATTAATAATAATGTTAATAATAATAATATTAATATTAAGAGTAATACTAATAGTTATCTTAATAATAATAATAATAATATTAATAAAAATAATATAAATAATAATTATTATTATAATAAATCTAAAGTGTTTTGAATATTTTAATTATAAAATTATGAGAGTTTTTCTGTCACACTTTTTTGTTTGTTGGTTATTCATAATTATAAGTTACATTAAAAAATCATAGTTTGAATTATCTATGTTTTATGACTCAAACTTTATAAATTTAGACCATATTTCATTAGTTTAGGCCACACTTTTTTAATGTGGTTTATTTTTTTATAAGCCTCAAACTGAGGCTTAAACATTCTTGACTCGGGAATGGTGGCATGTAGTAGTTCATAAGTTACATTTGTAAAAGAGTGGTATTTTCCACCTTTAGACCACAACTAATTTGTCTATGGCTATCATGAAAAGTCATGGTTTAAACTATCCATGTTTTATAACTTGTACTCTATAAGTTTAAATAATGTTTTATTATTTTAAGCCACACTTTTTTATTGTAATCTATTCCTTTTCTAAAGGTCACGCCACAAAACTGTGGCCTCTTATGGTTCATGAGCCACATTTGCAAAAGTGTGGTCTTTTTCATCTTTAGGCCACACTTTTTTGTTTGTGGCCAACTTTAGTGTTGCAGAAAGTGATAAATGGTGTAGTGCCTCTTGTCATTCTTCCTTCAAAGTTCTTCTTTAATTGTTCCTCTTTCTCCCTTTTAGCCATGTTCCTTTTTTTTTTCTTCAAATACTTTCTCATCCTCATATGTATCATGAATGCAACATGAATGCAACATATGTGCATGTAGTTGCCTTCAATCCATTCACTTCCTACAAATAGAATTGTGGCAGTCTAAAATTAGGCACAATCTATCCTAGGGTAATGCTACCTTCTTAAGTTTTTTGAAAAAAAAACTTTAGTTGTCTCACCTTCCACCACAATAAAGACAATATGAAGTGTGTTGTTTATCCCATCTATTGCTGAACTACCATTAGCAAATTCCTTTATATTTTTTCATATAGAAATGTCTCATACTTATGCATGTGGTTTGTGAAAGTAAAGCCCAACAATGCATGACTTGAAGGTCTAAAATGTTTTTTTTAAATAGATGTTGTCTTGCTCTTCTCTATAATATATGAGTTATATGCTCATATGATGCCTGAAACTTAGAATAAACTTTGTCATGACTTGCATTACTTTTGATAATTTGTGAAATGATTCTTACAAATTATCATAGATTAGCATAGTTAAGAGAATACAATCTTAGCTAGCATAATTCAATCGTTTGTAATAAATATACTATTTCTATGACAAATTTAACGTCTTATATATATTTTTATTTGATTGTGAGAGACTTTTATTTAAACTTATGTTTCTAATCTAAATTAAAATTAATTTTTACAATCTTTAATTTCTTTCTATTAAAATAATTTTACATCATTGTGTAAAGATTGTTTATATTTAGACAAGTTGTCCAAAAAGATTAAAATGAGAATAATTAACTTGAAATTGTTTATGTATACATTGTTGTTTTTATAAAACAAATTTCTTAAAAAAAATATGTTTGAATTAGAAAAGTTTTAAGAGATATTGTTTTTAAATTTTAACATCAAATTAATTATGAAATTTATAAAATTAAATTAAATATTCATCTTACTAAGCTTAATATAAAATTGAATTTTCATTTAAAGTGTCGAGAAAATCAATGTGAAATTAGAATGCATATAATATTAAAATAAACCATTCATTTGGATAATTATAAGTTATGTAGATGCTATAGACATTATGTTTCCATTATCAACTAATTATAAATAAATTTCAAGATTTTTTTTAGTTTATTTCATATATTTTTTTTTCTTTTTATAGTATTAGTTGTAAAACCCCTTTCCTTCCTTTACTCTTCGTTCTCACTTTTATACACATTTTTATCTCTCTTTATATGATTTTTTTTTCTCTAATCTCATTCATTCAAATCCAAACCTTTTACAAACCTCATAGTACTTAGAGGGTTAAAGATAATTTTTAATAACCATGTCTTCAAATAGGAGTGAATTATTATTTGCTCTATAGGTTCTGTATTTTTTCTTCCTCTTATTTTGTATTTGTTATCAATCTTTGATGAGTTAATTAAGAAAACTGATCATCTTAACTTAATTAAGCTTATGTTGAATTTTTGTTATGACGGGATACTTTGTTTTAGGTCTCTAGATTTTGAATAGTTTTCTTATTTAAATTAAAAATTTCTTTGAGGTTGAAAATTACATATAAGAAAAACTATTTATGTCTTGTTTATAGAATCTTAAGATAGGTGATTTGGATCTAAAGGTGACATGATCACAATATATCAAGTTTTATGCAAGGTTGTGTGTTTTTTAACATATTATAAATGTTTGAATTTAAGATGAACATTAATCGAGATGAGATTTGTATATAGTTTGAATAAACGAGATTTGTTCTGGATTTATCAATTTTTGTGTTAGAATATTACATGTGGGGCAAATTGGTTCAAGTTGGTATTACTACGCGAGGTGGATTTTTTTATATTTTTGTTCAAGTGAAAATAAAGGAGAAACTCAACCTGCTTTTAGTCCTATTTTTTCTCAAATCAAGGGTTGTTTACTTAAGTGAAAACAGAGTTGCAACAACCATTTTGTTAGTTATATTTTCATTTAATGGAATAAATTTTGGTGTTCAAGTTGGACCATTTTTGCTCAAGTTGAAAAATATGTCTTTAATGGATTTGATGTGAATGTTATATGTAAATGTAAATAAAATATTGATTTGTATATTTAATTGATTTTTGGTTTTGTTTAAATGAGTTATGTTGTATGATTATGGTGGTTGAGAATGATAAAAATTATATGAATTTGGAATCATAAATATGAGATGATATGTGAATGGTTGTTTGATCTGTGTATTAAGTAGATAAACTTATATTGTAATAGAGATCCCCTTGCTTTTTTCCTATATAAAGTAATATACCAAATGGTAAGAAGTTAAGGAGAGAGTTTTTACACACTATGACATGTGTAGATGAATGATTTGAATTATAATGAATTCATCCTTATCCGTTACTATTGATTTCACTTGTTAATTTAATGAGTTGATATTATATATATTGAATATCATTTGATATATAAATCTATATATGATTTGTGTATATTTATATTTGAGTGAAATTATTTTTTTTAGGAATTGACATTGTGTTGTTTAAGTGATGATCTACTATGACTATATTATGAATATAAGGATACAGAAATATAAGTGTATTAGTAATATTTAACAAATAATAAAAAATTTATTTTAATTTTTTTTTACAGATACTTATATATAAATAATGTGTATGTTTATACTATATCTTAAAACAATACAGGCTTGTTATTCAGTTTATAATAAGCTAAATTGTTTTGTGAGAGTATTAAATTGATATAAAAATTTTAGATAAGCAAGATAAATTTGTTAATATAAGATTAAAAATAATTTTAAATTTAAAAGTATAAAAGTTTTACTTGAATTTGAAATACTAAAAACATATTGATGTCTATTTTATCATTTTTTTCCAAGAATATATTTTTTAAATAATTATTTATTAATAGAAAATGTATAACTTAATAAATAAAATTTATGGCAAGAAATTAAATTCAGCCAATTTTTTCACAAAATAATTTTTTCATTGATCGAGTCCGATTTAAATAAGCAAAATTATGCGAAAATATTGAGTTAAGAAAGTAAAAAGAACTCGTAACTTACGTGGCTGGCGAATAGTACGTTTACGGGTGGACAATATTTGCTTGACTGACAGCATAACTCCACCGACAAAATCGTCCAATAAAAATAACCTTTTCTTTGTAATTTTTCTTTTCATTACATGTATATAAGAACTTTTAATAAAATATCTAATAACACATTTTTTTAGCAATTATTTCAAAATCTAAAAAATAAATGAAAATATATTTAAAATATTATTTTTTATTTATATGTGAATTACAAATTTTAAGGCAATACGAATTAATGTTTTATCGATTATATTTTTACTCTTGATCTATTTTTTTAATTAATTTAGACCTATATATCCATCATTAAATATAAATAAAAAGATATAAGATAAAGAGTCTCATAATTATTTTATTAATATTAATAAAAATAATTAAATATGCATTGGTTTTTATTTAATATATTCTAATTATATTAATCCTGTTGTACGGTTTTACTTGGTTTAAAAAGTATAAATATTAACTAATTTTACATCATTAACAAAATAAAAAGTAAGTAAATAAGGAATAATCTAAATAAATAATTACCATATAAGAGATAAAATATTTATATATATTGAGTATTTAAAATATTTAACAACATTTACTAAATACAACTATTTCTATCCTCCCATAATGTTTATATTAGACCAAAATTGTTATAAATTATAAATGTTGATATTATAAAATAAAATATATTTAAGGATAAAATAATATTTTATTTATATATAGAATATTTCATTTAAAGGTAGTAAATTGACAAATCACTTAATAAATTTGTCTTGTCTAACTTGTAAGGACTTGTTTTATTCTTTAAAGTAAGTATATGAGATAAATTAAAAGTGATCAATAAATTGTTTAATCATGTAACATGTTGGTTAGTTTTTAATTTGGACGAGGATGAAAAGAAAGGATTACGTCTGATAAACTAAATTATCTTTTCTTATTATTCTTGTTCTTTTTTCTTTTTATCGTCAATAATAACATATTCTAAACTATTTTCTCTTTCCTTTAAAGACTCATACTCTATAATTAGATAAAAAAGTATAACATCAATTTGGAATGTAATTTTGGGTAAGTTTTTTCATTTCTTTAATTTTCGTCTTCATCCTCAAATGGAAGCATGCATGCCTGTGGTTTGTGGGTGTGAAGAAAATTTTGAGTTTAAGCTTTGTTTTTAAAGTTTTTTACTACTCTTTGACAAAACAAAATCTACTAATTAGTGTGTAATAAATATATAACATCAAGATACTATATCCATTAAATTCCAAACGGTATTAAACGAATGATGGTGACAGAATAGAAACATTGAAAAAACAAAATTACATCGATTAAATTAGAACTGATGTAATAAATAACACTGACTACACAATATAATTAATGTAATAGTTCACTGACTTAAAAGAATTAATTTTCACAATAGCTATTATATAGGTTGTTCTAATTCTTTCCAATTATATATATATATATATATATATATATATATATATATATATATATATAAATTAACATTAATATTAAGATTAGTTTAAAAAAATTAAATTTATTAGAATTTAAAATTAATTTAGAATTAAAATTCATATTTTAGTTGAGAAAATTAAGATTTATATTTAAAATTAATACTGAAGTAAAGATAAAGTTGATATTAAAGTTTTAATTAAATTAAGATTAGCATAATTTTATTTTTTCATTTTTAATTAAATCAATATTTAAAATTACATTAAAATTTGAAACACTATAAATTAGACTAAAAAAAATTAGTTTAAATATGAATATAGTTTTATTGATATTTTTTGTGGTTTTATATTCTTGATTACCATATTTGCAATGGATATGCTTGAAAGTTCAATAATATAAAATATAAATTATAGAAAACCCAAATAATTATAAATAGAGAAAGGTGAAAATACCAAACATCACATGAACGAAAATATAAAAAAATTGTACCTGGATTAATAAATAATAAAACTTAAAAGAAAAAAAATATCTATATCACTCATAAAACGTAACATAAAAAACATAATATATCTAAAATTTTAAATCTAGAAACTATGGATACAAATAAAAAAAAGGAAAACCATTCCTCTCACTGCATGACGTTTATTGACAAAAAGTATCATTAGGTGTGTTTTGTTAAGATTGGAATTCTAGGGCTTCATGCCATGTTTGAAATAGGTTGGGTTATAAATGGGCTGATGGCCCAATAATTTGGGCTCTCTCTCTCATATATATATATATATATATATTAATTATTTTGTTTATTTATTCATTCCTATTTTACAAGACTAAAATTGATTTTCCATCAATTATAGAAGAAAAAAAAAATACTAAAACAAAAAGGAATGCTCATAACTTTCGCATCTCAACATGATATAAATCTAATCTATCTGCGGTATCATAATTTTTTATTTTATTCGTTTTGGTAAGCCAGTCTAAAAATTATAATTTTATTAGGATAATGAATTAAGAAGAGGATATATATGAAAGGATTATTAGGTTTATAAATATATATATATATATGCAAATCTCTCCAAATTCTATCCAAGTTGAAAAAGACAATTTAAGACCACTTATATTGGACAATCTAAGTTCTAGAGTTTCATTATATACATAAATCATGTCATTAACTAAATGTTTATGTTAGTTTGGATTTTAAATAGCAATAATATGATTAGATACTGGAATATAAAATTGATCTTGAGGGGGTCAACAATGTGTTGTAAACTTCTTCATAATTATTAATGGAAAATAAAATAAGTAAATTTTCTTATGTAACTCAAAATCAAACACATGTGTCTTAAACTTTATAAAAGTACTTCATATATCGTACACAACAATGCTATTCTTAAGTAGTTTCCTGTAATACTACTTTAAAATACTTATCTCAATTCCTAGGATAATTAATAAACTAAAGTTGCCTAATTCAATCTTATCATTAAACATATTTATTAGTGCATGATGATGTAAAGGTTCTTTGTGTTACAACTTTTAATAGTGCTTTTTGAGACAGCAGTCATGCATAACACAAATTAAAGCATGTTTTAATATTTCCCACCAGCTTTACTTAACTCTGTTCCTTTTCCATCTGCTTTGCTTGGTGATTTTCACTTTACACTGTTTATATAAAACCTATAATGTAGATCAATCGTGTGTTGTAAAGTAAAAACACATGGAAAAAAATAATATGGTTATGGAAATCATTTATATTGAATGTCTTTATATAAATTTTTTATTTATTTAGGTCACATTTAAATAAATCTTTTAGAAGAAAAAATTAAACAAAAGTTTGTATAAGTTAAGCTTAATTTATCTGAAAACTAATATGTAAAAGTTTTCTTCATGCGTAAGTAAATGATGCTTATGGTATCTTTTTCTTAATCAAATCACGTGTTCGTTTTAGAGCTACTACGCTTCCAGATACAATGAAGGAAAATCTTTATATCTCGTATATATTCATGTTTCATATGTTTAAAAGTAAAAACAAACACGATTATAAAGTTTTGTGTGTGTTTTTCCTCAAGTTCAATTAGCATTTTTCCATCATTATTCGAAGATACAAGGCCATGGAATCACTTTTGTTTGAGGTATGATTTGATGTATAGAAATCTTCAAATTTGGAATATAATTACCATGGTCGAATGTGTGATGTATATTTAAATGAATACGAAGAAAAAAAATGAAAATATTTTTTTCATAGGTTATTTTGATATTTTATATGAATTTCATAACTTATGTATATATTATTAATGTAGAAACTAGAAACTGTGATACTTTTCACATTAATTATTAACCGATATAGAAAATATTATTTACAAGTGATGTTTTTTTTTCCAAAGATTATAAGAGAAGGTCGTATTTTACACCAATTTTTCTCCACAACTGATGTTGAAAGTATTATGAGCTTCTTTTGTGAATGACATAATTTAAATTTAACCTATCACTAATATAAATTTAACCAAATTTAACCTATAATTAAACTTAATAATATGTACAATCTAATTTGGTAATTTTGAGAATAATAAAATAATCAAAGAGTTAAGTTTAAAAGGAAAATGTTGATTTTTTAAAATAAATGTATTTAAATGTTATATTTAAATTCATAAATACAATTATAGCAACAAGTTATTACTGTTTATTACTATAATATTGGACATTAATAACAATAACTGTATAGGAAAAATATATTGATTCAGCAGTGGTTTAGAGAAGTCACAGGCATCATTGCATACTTCATAAACCTAAAAACCTTTTACCTATCCTTAATGCATGTATAATGACATATTATGCTTAATCCTAAATTTATATAACAAAATATAAAATTAATTATAATTGTAATGATGACACTACCATTTTAAAAGTATTCATGATCATAAATCACATACTGTGTGAAAAAGGCTTAATTATGCTATTTTGTATGTATTTGGAGAATATTTTCACATTACAGTGAGTGATATTGAGAACATTCTCATAATCCAACTAAAATAAAGAAAAAAAAAATGAAAAGACATCTCACAGTTTAATATTAAATGTCTTATTTTAAAAGATAATTTAGTGTACATTAAATTTAAGTGCGACAACATGTCACATGGTTATCTTTTAAAATTATTAAATTCATTTCTAAATATTTTTATGAAATTATTAAGTTATTGCAAATAATTTTTTAGGGATGTTAACCAAATCATATTGTTTTCTGCACTGCATTCATGATTAAAAATAAATAAGACAAAGAATCATGAAAGGCAAAAACACCTGTGAAAAATGTTTGATTCTTCTTATCAAATCACATGAGCTGTCCCATTTGGGACTCCATGAATTACTACCAAGCTATGACATTTAACAAGAAAAGGATCCAAAGCTACTGTAAAAAAAATATTTTATGTTGTTGAAATTAATATTTAAACATGCCATTGTTTTTATTATGGATAAGTTTTGGAGTTTTACTGCAGAAGAGGATCTATTTCTTAATTATATCAATAATATGGTGCATAATAAATAGTAATTATAGATCCTATAAATAGACATGCTGTTTCCCCATAACACATACGACAAAACACCCAGTTTTGTGGTTGGCAATCCAAAGATCAAAAATATATTTTAGTTCCACTTGATTAAAAAAAAAATACAAAATTTGTATGAAGTTAAATTAGTTTTTCCATAATTTTCGTACAATACCCATTCTATTTATTTATTCTTGAATATAAAAAAAATACTTTAATTCATTTTAACACTGGGAGACTTTCTCTCTCTTTACTGTTGACAATTTCAATATCTCTCTCTTTCCTACACTGTAGTTTTGCCATAAATTTATCTCAGACTCATCAAAACATTTTTTTTTAATTTCTACTTCTAAATTAAAGTCTTTATTTTAGGAAAAAATTAATAGCTTCATGTCAAAATATAGATTATTCATTAGTTTATACAACTAAGATGAATTTATTTATTATAAAATTGAACTATAAAAGGTAAAAATTCATTAAAATCACTGTACAAGTATAAACTGTGGTTAAAGGTTAGAAGAAAAAACCGTGATGAACTCAACTTTCCGTCTTTACTTTGGCTGCAAAAGTCAGATTTCCTCTTTTAATATTCCTTTGGTGCTTTCATATGCATGGTGTGTTCAATCTTCAGAAGGAACCAACCAAAGAAGTGAAAGGAAGAAAAAAGTGATGTGGCTGACAATTCCTCCACTGAGTTTAGGCATGTCACCACCACCACCACACTTTATTTTTGTACATTTTGCATGAAAACAGATGGATCAACACCCTTTTTTCCTTAACTTATTTGATGCAGAAATTAATTGAAGATGTGGTTCTCACTCCTCAGTGCTCCTAGTTACCAAACATGTTGGGTGTGCCACAAATTCTACATTAAACAAACACACCATCATGCCATCACAGTCACTCACCACCACATCACACACCATTATCTCAATTCCACCACCACCACCCACCCTACCCTACTCTTCTACACTGCTAAAGCATAAACAAACAAAACACCCCTCTCTCTCTCTTCCCATCCAACTCTGCACATTCTTTTTCCTACTGAATGCAACAGTAAAATCACTATCACTATCTTCATCACATATGTCCACACTATAAAATAAATGCTAAAGCTTTATGCAAAAATATTAATAACCAATGTGCAGGTTATTAAACAAGTCTCAATATTTCTGTTAAACTTTAAATGAAACATCATAAAACAACATGAAATAAATAATTTTGGAATATTGTGTATTGTATGTTCTTGCCATATATAATGGTTTAGGGGATCGCATCCCGAAATTCATGAAGGAGATGAGAGAATGAAGGAACTGTAGTGAGTCGTTTCAATTGACCATTTTGGCTCTGTTCACACAATTTCAGGAGAATCTGCTACAAGTTTGCGATTCCTACACGGAACTAACTCGCTGTTAAACAACGACACACGGAAGTGTAGTTGTAGTTATTAATTAATTTGTTGGAAAGAAAGAATAATACATTATTAAAAGGGTGTAAGAGAGAGAAGCAATCTCTCTCTCTGTCTCTCTCTCGCTTCGTTGTAATAGCATATGCTGCGACGCTTAGCCTACTCGCCACCATCATTAGGCGTTGTGGGTTATTGTCGTTTCAGCTTTTCTCTGTTTCGCAATTGGGGTTGAGCTGAGCAACGAGTGCGTCACGTCACCATCGATTTCAGAAGCCACCCGGGTGGGGAATTTTGTATATTTCCGCATTGGGTATCTTTTGGTGTCTTCAAAATTTGATTTTCAGAGCTACCCCACTGCTACGCCAGCTTCCTCTTCTTCTCTTTCTTCGGCTTCTGTGTTGTTGAAATAAACCTCGTTTTTCTCTTTGTTTTCACGTGCGTTTGGTTCTCCTCATTTTCTGTATTCTGAGATGCCCCTTCTCTTCTGTTCAGCTCCTGGTTATTCTCAATCCGTTTCTTCTTCATTAACGCACTCTTTTCAATAATGGGTGTCGCACGTTTTTTCCATGATGTTCTAGGATTGCCCGTGTTGGAACTTGCGACAATCTGCGTGAACCTGACTCTTGTTCTTTTGTTTCTCTTTGTTGTCTCGGTGAGGCGTGCTCTTGTGTACCGGGGTGGGTTTCGATTTGGTAAGAATGGGAACAGCGGCAATGCCAGCCCAATGTGTAGTGTCATTGATGAAGAAACGCGTGGTGTTAGAATCGGTTCGGTGTTCAAGTTGTCAGCGGTGTCCTGTTTCTATGTTTTGTTTGTGCATGTTCTGGCCTTGGGGTTTGAGGGGGGTGCTTTAATTTGGGGTGAGGCTGACGTGGATTTGTCCCTTCTCTGTGTGCCTGCTGCACAGTGTTTGGCTTGGTTGGTGTTGAGCTTCTCGACCTTGCATTGCAAGTTCAAGGTGTCAGAGAGGTTTCCAGTTTTGTTGAGAGTTTGGTGGTTTTTGTCCTTTGTCATTTGCCTGTGTACTTTGTATGTTGATGTGAGAGGATTTTGGGAAGATGGTTTTCAACATCTATGTCCTCGTGCTGTCTCCAATTTTGCTGTCACACCACCTCTTGCATTTTTGTTTGCGGTTGCAGTTAGGGGTGGGACTGGTATAAGAGTTTGTCGGAACTCTGATCTTCAAGAGCCATTGCTTGTTGAGGAGGAACCCGGGTGTCTCAGTGTTACTCCTTACAGAGATGCTGGACTTTTTAGTTTGGTCACCCTTTCTTGGCTGAATCCGCTTCTTTCAATTGGTGCTAAGAGACCACTTGAGCTTAAGGACATTCCACTTGTTGCACCAAGAGACAGAGCCAAGACTAGTTATAAGATTCTGAATTCTAACTGGGAGAGATTGAAGGCTGAAAATGGCAATTCCTCTAAGCAGCCTTCGTTGGCCTGGGCGATTCTCAGGTCATTCTGGAAGGAGGCAGCTCTGAATGCTATCTTTGCTGGTTTGAATACTTTGGTGTCATATGTAGGCCCTTACATGATAAGTTACTTTGTGGATTACTTGGGTGGCAAGGAGACTTTCCCTCATGAGGGATATACCCTTGCTGGTATATTTTTTGTGGCAAAGCTTGTGGAAACTGTGACAACTAGGCAGTGGTATCTGGGAGTTGATATCTTGGGTATGCATGTTAGATCAGCCCTAACTGCTATGGTATATAGAAAGGGACTCAGACTCTCAAGCTCTGCCAAACAAAGTCACACAAGTGGGGAGATTGTCAATTACATGGCTGTTGATGTTCAGAGGGTGGGAGACTTCTCTTGGTACCTTCATGACATGTGGATGCTTCCTATGCAGATTGTTCTTGCCCTTTTGATTCTGTATAAGAATGTCGGAATTGCTTCTATTGCAACATTGATTGCTACAATCTTTTCCATTGTTGTCACTGTTCCTGTGGCAAAGATACAAGAAGATTATCAGGACAAATTGATGACTGCCAAGGATGAAAGGATGAGAAAGACATCAGAGTGTCTTAGGAACATGAGGATTCTCAAGCTGCAAGCTTGGGAGGACAGATACCGATTGAAGTTGGAGGAAATGCGTGGAGTAGAGTTCAAGTGGCTAAAGAAAGCACTTTACTCTCAGGCTTTCATAACCTTCATATTCTGGAGCTCCCCTATATTTGTTTCAGCTGTCACTTTTGCTACTTCCATACTGTTGGGGGGTCAGTTGACTGCAGGTGGCGTTCTATCTGCTCTAGCTACTTTCAGAATTCTTCAAGAACCTCTGAGGAATTTTCCTGACTTGGTGTCAACCATGGCTCAGACGAAAGTTTCTCTTGATCGCATATCTGCTTTCCTTCAGGATGAAGAGTTGCAGGAAGATGCGACTATCATCATGCCGCGTGGCTTTTCTAACATGGCCATAGAAATCATGGATGGTTTCTTCTCCTGGGACTCTTCTTTGCCTAGGCCTACTCTATCAGGAATACATATGAAAGTGGAAAAGGGGATGAGTGTGGCTGTTTGTGGCATGGTTGGTTCTGGGAAGTCAAGTTTTCTTTCTTGCATCCTTGGAGAGATTCCCAAGCTGTCTGGTGAAGTACGTTATTTAAAATCTTTATGCATCGCTATTTGTATATTTGAAATACTCTTGTTGTTTATGTCTTTTTTACCTGATGAATTGGACGATGTTGCAGGTAAAATTGTGTGGTTCTGTTGCATATGTCTCCCAATCTGCTTGGATTCAGTCAGGAAATATAGAAGAAAATATCCTGTTTGGCACCCCAATGGACAAAGCAAAGTACAAGAAGGTTCTTCATGCTTGTTCACTGAAAAAGGATCTAGAGCTTTTCTCACATGGAGACCAAACAATTATTGGTGACAGAGGTATAAATTTGAGCGGTGGCCAGAAGCAGCGGGTTCAGCTTGCACGAGCACTCTACCAAGATGCTGATATTTACCTCCTTGATGATCCCTTCAGTGCAGTTGATGCCCACACTGGATCCGAATTATTTAGGGTTAGCTTTCTTAAGCTTGGTGTTACTGATATTATTTAAATGATTTTTTGGGTATACAGTTTAAATGTATTTGTATTTGGTTTGGCTTAATCTACGTGTCATGTAACTGCAGGAGTATGTATTGACAGCATTAGCAGATAAGACAGTCATCTTTGTGACCCATCAAGTTGAATTTCTTCCTTCTGCTGATATGATACTGGTATGGCCGTATGTGTTTGGCTTGCACATTCATGCATTTATGCAATAAAAGACCTGGATGATGTTTATATTTCATTTCAGGTGTTTTTGTTTTTAATTATTTAAAAAGTACATTTCAACTTTTTTGCCTTTCAAAGTTATGTATTCCCTGCATGATCAGGGGTTGGAGTTGCTCTCTACTGTTTCACTTTGATGCATTTTTTTCTCTCCCCATATCCTGGTTGGTTCTTGATATTTTCTTTTGAATTATGGTTCTTGATTTCCTTTACTATATTCAATACATTAAGAAGCGGAACTTGACAAATATGTACCGCCAAATCTTTACTTCTTCAGACATGTCAAGGAAACATATGTAAAACAACAAAGCAGTCAGTTTTAAGATTGAATATGCAATGTTTTTAACGTGATAATATTATATATTGACATGAGATGTTGACAAGCTGTAAAATCAGAGGAAGTTTATTAGCTTTGCATCTATATGAAATTTATCTGTGCACATAATCTAGTAAAGCTGCTTATTTATAATGGAACCCTTGGCTCCCTCCCCTGATATTGCTCTGTTTTATGGCAGCTTCCTACTGAGTTACTCCAATGTATTGGTCATTATGGTAATTGAATGTTTTGCCACTACTTTAAAAATGTTTTCCTTTTCTTGTTTGGTACATAATTGATCCCTAGTCTCCCTTTATTTGTGAAGTTGTGTAATTTATCTTTACCTATATAGATATATTATTCTTTCAAGAATTCTCTTTTAGTTCTCTTTCTCACTTTACTTTTTCAATATTTGAAGGTTCTTAAAGAAGGTCACATCATACAGGCAGGAAAATATGATGATCTTTTACAAGCAGGAACGGATTTTAAAACTCTAGTTTCGGCTCACCATGAAGCAATAGAGGCCATGGATATTCCTAATCACTCAGAAGATTCAGATGAAAATGTACCTTTGGATGAATGTATTATGAACAGTAAGACGTCCATTTCTTCAAATGATATTGACAGTTTGGCAAAGGAAGTTCAAGAGGGATCATCGGATCAGAAAGCAATTAAAGAAAAGAAGAAAGCAAAACGCTCAAGGAAAAAACAGCTTGTTCAGGAAGAGGAGAGGGTTAGAGGTAGAGTCAGCATGATGGTCTACTGGTCGTACATGGCTGCAGCGTATAAAGGTTTATTGATTCCACTCATAATCATGGCACAAACATTATTTCAGTTCCTACAGATTGCTAGTAATTGGTGGATGGCTTGGGCAAATCCTCAAACTGAGGGAGACCAGCCCAAAGTAACACCTACTGTTCTTCTTCTTGTGTACATGGCCCTAGCTTTTGGGAGCTCATGGTTCATTTTTATGAGGGCTGTTCTCGTTGCTACCTTTGGTCTAGCAGCTGCACAGAAACTCTTTTTCAACATGCTTAGAAGCATTTTCCATGCACCAATGTCTTTCTTTGACTCTACACCAGCCGGAAGGATCTTGAATCGTGTAAGTTCTATTGTTTTTCCCCTTTTCCTTGTGTTTCTGTTAGAGTCCCTTTGTGAGTGGTGTACATCATATAATGGCCTATTTGTATCCACCAGGTTTCAATTGATCAAAGTGTTGTAGATCTTGACATTCCTTTTAGACTTGGAGGATTTGCCTCATCAACAATACAGCTTATTGGCATTGTTGCTGTAATGACAGATGTCACATGGCAAGTTTTGCTCCTGGTAGTCCCAATGGCTATCATTTGTTTGTGGATGCAGGTAATTAGAGATCTGCCTATCTTTTTAATCTTTAAGTCTGTTTTCTTAAAAGAAACAGAAAAAACTTTTGTTCTTAAGTCAAAAATGCTCATGAAAGACAGAATAAGGTCCATTTATTTGAGAAATATCAATTCATCATTTTTTTGGGAACAAATTATTGAAGGAAAAGGAGAAGACACGGTAATAAAGGACTATAAATCCTTCATTAATACTTCCGTATCTTTTCTTTCTTGTTTGTCTACTACCCTGAGTTGTCATCAAATGAAAAATTTGACCATCAATTAATTCCTTGCAGAAATACTATATGGCTTCCTCAAGGGAACTGGTACGTATTGTGAGCATCCAGAAATCTCCAATTATACATCTTTTTGGTGAATCAATTGCGGGAGCAGCCACCATTAGAGGGTTTGGACAAGAAAAAAGGTTCATGAAGAGGAATCTCTATCTTCTGGATTGTTTTGCACGACCATTCTTCTGTAGTCTTGCCGCGATTGAGTGGCTCTGCCTGCGCATGGAATTACTTTCAACCTTTGTATTTGCTTTCTGCCTGGTATTACTTGTTAGCCTTCCCCATGGAAGTATTGATCCCAGTGAGTATTTCATTCTGATTACTTGTTTTGGGTCCCTATCTTCACAAGTGATTTTCTATTGCTGGAGGGTTAAGTAATGTAGCATTATTAGAAGTTATTACAGAATAATAATCCCTTCTAATAAGTTATTGTTGGATAACCTACATGGATAGAGATATGACCAAATTATAGTATAACTGGGTGCAAAACTCACCTTAGAAGCTGATTTTATGAGGTTGAATTAAGTTTAAATTCCACTTTCTAAGAGTTATGTTGCTTGCAATCAAATGGGAAACAAATCTAAGCTCATGGTAGTTAGATTGTTATAACAACCTTTTTTAACAACTGTCATCTTGATTACATCTTTAACGTAGCTGTTTTACACTGTTTTCTTGATTCAGTCCATTACACTTGCATTTTAATTCCACTTGAAGCTGTTTATGATGTAATTGGTATTGCACTGTGTGATAGAAAAGGGCATAAGTGATGGTTTGAGATCTTGCAGAATGCAATAATAGATAACATCTGTTGCTAATCACTGTTACTTTTCTGTGAAGGCATGGCCGGACTTGCTGTAACATATGGCCTGAATTTAAATGCACGTCTATCACGGTGGATACTCAGTTTTTGCAAACTTGAAAATAAAATTATATCCATCGAAAGAATTTATCAGTACAGCCAAATTCCTTCTGAAGCTCCAGCAGTTATTGAGGATTCACGCCCTCCATCCTCATGGCCTGAGAATGGGACAATCCAATTAATTGATCTGAAGGTACCCAACTAAGCTTCACATTAAGAGTGTTATTTATTTTCACTAAGAAAAGGTTTTATAATGATTTTTCTATTGCAATTAGCTCTTTCTCATGATGATGTATGTCCTCTTGAAGGTACGTTACAAGGAAAATCTTCCTGTGGTGCTTCACGGAGTATCATGCACGTTTCCTGGTGGGAAGAAGATTGGAATAGTTGGTCGTACTGGCAGTGGCAAATCTACCTTGATTCAAGCATTATTTCGATTGGTTGAACCAGAAGCAGGGAGTATCTTTATAGACAACATCAATATTTCAGCTATTGGCCTTCATGACCTTAGAAGCCATTTGAGTATCATACCACAAGATCCAACCTTATTTGAAGGCACCATTCGAGGAAATCTCGATCCTCTTGAAGAGCACTCTGATAAAGAGATTTGGGAGGTTTGTATTACTTGAATAATTATATTTATTTAAAACTGCGCAGAAAAAAATAAATCCTATTGCATTTGGGTTTCAAATGTGTACGTATAGTTTGAGATAAATATGAAGTTATTTTTAATAGAGAAATGAGTACTATTATCATTACTAAAGTAGGAGTAGGAGGTTACCTCTGCTTGATTGCTTTGAGTTTAATTTTTCACAGGCCCTAGATAAGTCTCAACTTGGTGAGATCATCCGTGAAACAGGGCGAAAGCTTGATATGCCAGGTAGGACATCAACAACTGGAATATGCCTTTGTATCTTCTCTTTCCACATCCCTGAAAAATGAGAATGGAAAGTTGAAATGTTTGGAATCACAAGTTGGTAAATGTTAAGACTTTTTTTTGATCTGCAGTGCTGGAAAATGGAGATAATTGGAGTGTAGGACAGCGGCAACTTGTTTCTTTGGGTCGAGCTCTGCTGAAGCAATCAAAGATACTTGTACTGGATGAAGCAACTGCATCAGTCGATACGGCTACTGATAATCTTATACAGAAGATTATTCGAAGCGAGTTTAGAGATTGCACTGTCTGCACTATTGCACATCGTATTCCTACTGTTATTGACAGTGATCTAGTGCTGGTACTCAGTGACGGTGCGTATATTGAGTTATTGGGATGGTTGGGTTGAACTTGATTTGTTATGGTTCACACTTGGTGCTTATGAAGTCAATTTTGACATTTTACAGGTCGAGTTGCAGAGTTTGACACTCCATCAAGGCTGTTAGAGGACAAGTCATCTATGTTTTTGAAGTTGGTGACTGAGTATTCATCGCGGTCAAGTGGCATACCAGACTTTTAGATCAGATAAATATGCATCAAAACCTTCAATGTTGGAGGTGGAAAGAACTCAAGAACCTTCAGAGTTAGTGGCAGCAAGAGCTCAAGACATTCAAATGATGATGCCTCAGTTGCTGCCACTGCTGCATTCGGCAAGTACCGAAACATAAAGTGAGCAGATGCACATGAGTCCTTATGGATTAAGCACTCCAGTGGGAGGAACTTAGTTTCCAGTTTGAAAGTACCATCAGTTTGAGGAATCCATGAATGACTGGCTTCGTTGTATAACACAGAATAAGATGATTGGTCTTCACAGGAAAGAGAACATGGGCGTCTGAATTGGTTTCAAATTTCAATAATGTTAAATAACACGCAGTTTTGACAATGAGGCAGTAGGCTTTTGCATGCTTAGAAAAGTGTAGAGTTGGAACTAGTCTTTTGTATTGCACTTTTTCTTGTTTGTTTCAGAATCATTTTAGTCAATTCATTGGCTGAGATTTTCCCTTTACCTTCGCTCCTACCTTTTGCTATTTGCTTATCTTTTCTCTGCCACATTCGTTTTCTTATATGATAGTTGATAATATCCTTTACCATATATTGCTACATTGTCATATATCTCGTAGAATGCTGCCAGGAATACAATGCTGAAAATATATATGCTATAAGCTTTAGGTCAGTAATAGAATTTAACCTCTTCCATAAGTATATTGAATGAGTATACGAGGAGTGTAAATATATGAAGAAATGAAGAGGAAAGAAAAAAAATAGTTAGAACTTTGCGTGCTCATTTGGGTTGAAATTATTTTGTGTGAATGAAACGATGCTATTTTCCAAGTAAATTTACAAAATATCATTACTAGTTTTCTTGAAGGTAATGTGAAAACAAATTGTTACAATATAAAGAGGTTAATTCGGCTTCACAAATAAGACTGGATCTTCTTGCACCTGTATAGTGTTTTCTTGCACTTCCATATTAAACGTGAAATGAATTTTGCCTTTAAAATAAGATTTAAGATTTTTAGGATAACAATACCTTTCACCCCATTGACTTATAGATTACAAAATCCATAAGCATGTATTTTTTATAAAATGGCTTACGGAATCCATAAAAAAATAAAATTAAGACTTACATATTGCAGAATCTTTAAGCATATATTTTTTTTGAAATGCCTTATGAATTATATAATCCATAAGTCATTCATTGACTTATGGATTCCATAAGTCATTTTCAAAAAAATTACTGTTTACGGATTACAAAATTTGTAAGACTTAATTTTTTTGAAAATGCCTTACAAATTATATAATCTGTAGGTAAGTTATCCGTAACCCATTTCATAAAAATTAGTGTTTATAGATTCTGCAATCCGTAGGGGAGTGTGCATTCTTTTGACTTACAGATTGTATGATCTATAAGTTACATATAATTCTAATCACTTATGGATTTCACAATTCGCAAGTATTAGATTCTTTAAAATTTGCTTGCAGATTGTAAAATCATTAGAAGACTGAAAACAAACATTTTCAAATAGCTCGACGACGACAGATCTTCAGATCTTCACCGCATTACCTCTATCAACCCAAAACTTCCTCTATGACCGCCGCTACAACACCTTAATCGTTGTCTTCCAATGCTGCAACCTTCAACCTCCATGCATAATTATAATTTTCAAAAGCATAATTACAATTTTCAAAAAACCTTCACCACTGTTTCCATAACCTATTTTTCTGACACTGAGGGCAATTCTATTTTTATTAAATGTCTAAAATTGGAATTTTAAAATTTATGGAGGTGCAGGAAGATATTATGGGAGTGCAGGAAGAAGCAGTCCAAAAATAAGCCACAAGTAACACACATTTATTAGGCAAAAACTTCTTGCACTCCATTATTTTTTATCTATACCATAAAATGCAAAAGACTAAACTACCCTCTATCTTTATAATTGAATTACTTTATTTCCAAAAATATTTTTCAGAATCTAAATTTTACATTTCTGAATATATTTTTCGAATTTTCTTTTTATAAAATATTTTTTAAAATATAAATTTACATTCTGAAAAATATTTTCTGAAACTTAAATTGATGGATGAATGTCTTAAAAGGATAGTTTTGGTATTTTATAAAGATGAGGTGCATGTTAAAAATGATGAGCTACAGCAAGTTTTTGTCTGTTTGTTATATAAAATAATTTGGACGAATTCTTTTTACATCTTAATACGTTCTTCTTGCACCCTAATAAAAAATTTTGATGCCATAATTGCCCCTATATAAGAACCGGATGACACCCATTCGGTTGTTAATTTTTTTTTCAAATGACAACTGGATGGGGGTGTCATTAGGTTTTATTTTCAAATCAAAATGATAACCGGATGAAACCTATCCGGTTATCATTTTGATTTGAAAATGAAAATCGAATGGCATCTCATCTAGTTATCATTTGAGAAAAATTTAACAACTAGATGAGTAGGCCATCTGGTTCTTATATAAGGATAATTGTGATATTAAAATTTTTTATTAGGATGCCAAAAGAACCGTCAATAATTTGAAGGGGCTTCATCGAAGCCCAATGGCATTGAAGAAGTAGATTTGGGCTCACTATAGCACGAAGCCCAAGTTGGGCGCGATGGAGATCGCAACGTTCGCGTGCTACCTTCACAGTACCAATTGTATCAGTGTTTCTTCTCCTGCTTTGTGTGCGAGTGTGGGCAAGGTAAGATGCAGACCATTGCGAGGCGCTTAGGGCACCAATCGCTGAAATCCTCGACGTCGTTCAGGGCCATCTATCCAATTTCCGATCACCGTAATCTTCCATTACCCAATAATCTCCGCTTCTCGCTCTAACTCACCTCCGTTTTCATGTAATCGTAATTGTTGTTTCAGATTATGTAGCGGATCATGAGCGTTTTGTTTCTACCATCGCCAACAAGGGCGTGGGTCACCTCGTTCGCAAGGGCACTGGTGGACGATCGTCTGTCAGGTTTGCCTCATTCCCACTTCATTCTTCGCCTTCGTGTCGAAAATTAAGACTATTGCAATTGTTCTAGGTTTTTAATTTAATTTTTTCCGTGATGAGGTAAAATGGTTTTTCGTATTTTTTGTTGTGGACCTACATTTTGAAGGAAAAGATAACTTAATTGGGGGGAAAGTCGAAGGAAAACGAAGCGCGTTTAGGTTGTTTTGGATGAGGTCTGAGCTTACAACTGAGATGTGGGGCTTTGGTACGGGAATCTGCTATAGTGGGAACACGAGTCTCGGTTGGTGGGGATCTAAACGAGTCCTTGATTTATTGTTTCAGCTCCTGGATAGCTATATGAACGGTATCGAATAGATGATGCTTGAGAATTCTCGTTCACTAAATCCTGGTATTAGAATAGGAGCAGTAGTCTCTAGGTTGTGGGTTCAGTGTCGCAGACTTGATTTATGGGATTAGATTTGATTGTGCAGGACTTGCACTAGCTAAAATGTAAGACTAAAGCTGTAGTCTGGAGTGGGAGCGGGACTAAGGACTTATATTTTCTCCATTAGCTGTTAATTTTGAGCTGATGTTTCTTCACTTAGACACTTACTATAGCTGATACTTTCACCTCTTGATTTTTGTTATGTATCAAAGGGAGGTCATATTAATTTTCCTAATTGGATTAAGTTCCTGTTCTATAGAAAATTTATCTGAGTTTTCACTTTTCAAGAAATGAAGTAAGTGTTACTTAGGATGAATTGATATTTGTTTTTTGACTGAATCTTCTTTGGTCTTCTCTACCTGATTTACTCACCACTTGAATTCTCTGTTAGCTTTCCATTTTTTTTTATTTAAATAATACTTGAAAGCAATTATTTTTGCAGTGGCATTATTGCTACAGTATTTGGAGCGACTGGATTCTTAGGTCGTTATGTTGTCCAACAACTTGGTATGGACTTTTCTAGGATTTACCTTTTCTTTAGGAAAATTTACCAGAATATTGCTCATTTTTTTATTTTTTCTTTAAATAATTGATGTGGAATGAATTCTGTTATGGCTTATACTTTTTTTCTCCTAACTATTGTGTTGATTTTTTTGGTGATATCATTCCCCTCATCCAGCTAAAATGGGATCTCAGGTCCTAGTTCCTTTCCGAGGCTCTGAAGATTGTCCCCGTCATCTCAAATTGATGGGGGATTTGGGACAGGTAGTTAAGATAATGTTTGTATACATGTAGAGTCCTCTTCTTCCTTCTCAGTCGTTTTGGTTGGAATGGAAAAATTAATACTGCTATTTGTGTCGATTATTTCCTTCTGTTATTTGTGCTAACCTTCCAGTGATTAATGTACCAGATTGTACCCATGAAATTCAATCCAAGGGATGAAAGTTCCATAAAAGCAGTGATGGCGAAGGCCAACGTTGTTATCAATCTTATTGGTATATGTCTCGTTTTGTAATCTTGCTCTTTGAATGTTCCAATATCTTGTTCTATACGATTTTTTATCTTTTAATCACACACTCACTGTACCTGATTTTGTTGCTGTCAGGAAGGGATTATGAGACAAGAAATTACAGCTTTGAAGAGGTGCACTATCAGATGGCTGAGAACCTTGCTAAGGTATGTTATTTTACATTTGCTGGCAGCCTGTCGTCCTATATCACTACGTTAACATTTGAAGTTATCACGAGCTCACTATTCTCTCTCTCTTGGCTTAAAACGTTTTTTTTTTTTTTACATTCATGCTTGTTTACTGATGTTGATTTGTAATAACAATGGCCATTCTAGTTCTTAAAAGGCAAATGGATTAGTTGTATCCTCATGTGGTCTATTAATACATTAAGTGTAAAATTTAAGATGTTCATGAACTTTTGACAAAAAAGAGCAAGAGAAAGTCAAATTTAGCATGAAAGTTTCGTGAGTATTTATTTCTTTATGGATTCTGGTCAACTAGTAATGTTAGACATGTCTAAATTGTCCTGTGTGGCAGTGTCTCAAACTGCATATTGAGTCTCATTTTGTAATTAGTCCAGTTGGTCTGTCTACTCCCCTCCCCTAAAAATGTAGTGCTGCAGTTGTGTAGATTGTAGAGGGATATATTGGACAGTGTTCCCTTGTTCTCTTTAAACATTGCCTTATATCATGATACTGAAATCTGTCATAAAATTTGAATTATGTAATTGAAGTATTCCAAGACAATTTTTCAATGGATTTAAAATTTTATTGGTATGCAGTGTGCTAGGTTGAGTAATGAGAGCTTGCCTGAGGAAACTAATTAAGTTTCAAAGATGTTCATGTTGGCTCAGGAGCTTCTTGCAAGCTTTATGAACTATTTCTGAGGGATTTGATTTGAGTCTTGATTCTGTGGCATAAGACAATTGTGATATTTAGTCCATATAAAGTGAACTTATACATGGAGCCTTGCAAGGGTTGGCTTAGTTTAATATTTCTATTTGTATCATTTTAAAGTTTGTGGTTTCCTATCATAACTTGACCCAATGTTTTAATTTTATTAATTGTATAGTTGATCTGTGAGTTGTAGATTTCCAAAGAGCATGGCGGTATCTTGAGATTTATCCAAGTTTCTTGTTTAGGCGCATCTGCTTCATCTCCATCCAGGATGCTTAGAACTAAAGCCGCTGCTGAGGAAGTGGTTTTAAGGGAATTACCTGAGGTACAGTTAATTTTCTCATTTGTCTGGACTAATTTATTTCTAGTTTATCATATATGTAAGAGCAGCAACTTTTCACTCCAGATATTTCCATTTAAACGAGAAAGTCTAGGGAATGAATCCTCTCATGTTGAATTTTCATATGGCCTTGTCATGTGAAAATGCCTGTCTCTCTCTTCGTAAGCATTGAAAAGTTGGGACCTTTCACAATTTGTGAATGTTTATAAATTAGGGTAGTAGACTCAATTTCCACATGATATATTAAACATGAGGAAATTCATTTTCAAAAGGCCATATTCTTGTTTTAATAGGTTTGTGGATGGAATTAATTGATGTTCTTCAAAGAATGCAAAAAAAGTTATCCTGAATGATGGAAGTCAAAGACACAAGGCAATATATTTCTTTAAGCACCCTAGTACATTAGTTATATTAGTATTGAATGTTGACTGTCTTTCTTTTGGCTTCTATTATTCTATAAAGAAATGGAAAACGAAAACTGATTGATTCATTCTTTGAAAGGTTTTGAAGTTTTATTAATGAATATCCCAAGTATTAAGTAAAAGGATTGTTGGATATCGTTACATTGCTGCTTGTCCAAATTTGGTGAGAAAGTTATTTTATCCCGTTTAACAGTGGATTTGGTTCAAAGAAGGGGAGGGGAAGGATGGAAGTTAACGAAAATTAAAAAAAAAAAAATTTATTAAGAAAAAAAATTTCAAAATAAATATTTCCAATGTTTCTTAATAATTATAAGGTACCAACAATACTTATAACACTATGTAAATAATATTCATATGATAAATATAAAATTTAGTCAACTATTATTTTTTAATTATATATGTATTGTGTAGTCGGATTCATTGGATTTGAAATTCATGAACCCGTTACCCAATCCAATTATAATTTTTTGTACTAAACAAAATCCAACACAATGACCAACCTAACCCACTAAAATGTAATTGGGTTGGGCAGGTTCGCAGGTTGGGTGCAACCCACGGAAGCCTTTACCCAATTAGAAGTACATGTTAGTTTTCATGTAAATGACAAAGTGAAAAACATTTGACTTCATAAGATGAAATGTGGTTATTTTGCACTGGATTGTTGTTTATGGGGACACTTTCATGCTTTACCACGTTGCAAGATCATTAATATCAGAATTCTAATGTTAACCCCTACAGGCCACAATCTTGAAACCTGCTGTTATGATTGGTACAGAGGATCGGATTTTGAATCCATGGGCTCATTTTGCGAAAAAGTATGGCTTTATTCCATTGTTTGGAAATGGAAGCACAAAGTATGTATAAACCTATCAAGCAATCACTTGGAACTTCAATCTTTTTTACCAAAGTGCAAAATTGTTTTGTTAGTGGTTCTGTCACTGTTGAATTTGTTTTTAATTTTTTTTATCTGAAATGCTATTATTGCAGGATCCAACCTGTTTATGTGGTTGATGTTGCTTCTGCACTTACTACAGTCTTGAAGGATGACGGCACTAGCATGGGAAAGACTTATGAATTGGGTGGTCCAGATATCTTTACTGTACATGACTTGGTGATAATCTCTTACTTTAGCTCTTTACTTGTTATTTTATATTTCATATTTGACTTAAATATGATTTTTGGTAATCTCTTACTTTAGCTTTTCAATTGTTATCTTATATTTCATATTTGGCTTAAATATGATTTGAGTCCTTCATAATTGGATTATTTTTTTCTTAGTCCTCCAAATTAAAAGGTACTTATTTTAGTCCTAAAATCTCAATTTTTTTTTTGTTTCTCTTCACTAACGGTGTTACACTCATTGCTGATGTGGCTAATGACATCAACGTCAATAATGACCTATCTCACTAAAATAATAACATGGAAATTCACTTTTTAAATTTTAACAAAAGTTTTTTTAGTCCCTAAAATTTTGATAAAATTTTATAATAGTCTCCCAAATTTAAAAGTGATGTTTTGGTCCCTCAAATGTAAAATTGATATTATAAGTCTCTCAATTTTAAAAATATTCTTTAGTCCTATGAATTTTTTTAAAAAATTAATCCCCAAATTTAAAGTGAGTTTTTAAGTTTTCTAATTTGGAAAAAGTTCATTTTGATTTTCAAAGTTGACGTTGAATATTTTCTGACATATCTATCACGAGTGTAATTTGAGAAAGACAATTTTAACCGTCTTTGAAATATATTTCTCTCCTTTTAAGTCCCTCAAATTTAGAAAAATTATTCCCCAATTTTCAATTGAGTTTGAGTCTTAAATTTGAAAAAAAAAATCATTTTAATTTTCAAAGTTGACGATGTTGAAAATCTGTTGACGTAATTAACACAGTCTACTTTGAGAAAGACGATTTTAACTGTGTTTGAAAGTATCTCCCCTCTTATGATTGAGATTAAAGTGTAGTATTTATGATATGACTAGAATGTGTGAATACATGTTTCCTTTTACCTCAATAGATTTTGTGGGTTTAAAATCATAAACAAATTTATCTTAAAACATGATCCGATAATTTAAATTTTGGAAATTTAAAATTGTCGTAAAACATATCTATAAAATTGTTAGAAAACATAAAGTTAGTCACTTAAACCTATTCATACAAAACAAGAAGGTTGACATAGATGTTATGGGTAAGTTTTTGTTTAATCTTCCATCCCTTAACTTTTCTTTTTTTTCGTAAAGGAGTCAAATGAACTAAAGTTTCTCATTTAGTTTTGAATTAGAGATGCTAATTCATTTTTTATTTATTTTTTAAAATTTGAGGGACTAAAAAATCAATTTTAAATTTGAGGGACTAAAGACATTATTATAAATTAGGGGGAATAAAAAAACTTAACCTTAATTAAGGGATAAAAAAGATATTTTAGCCAAAATATTAAAAAGTGATTTTTTACATTATTATTTCAGTTACATGTAAGTGTAACGAGTGTAACCTCATTGGTGTTGAGGAACGAAAAACATTTTCTGAAATTCAGGGACTGCAAATCTTTAATTCGGAGGTCTAAAAGATAAAGTGACCCAAGAAAGAGCATTTTCGAAATTGAGGAACTTGAAAAAAAACAATTTTAATTTAGAGGACTAAAAGGAAAAGTGACGCAAATTGTTAAACAAGATTCACTACTTATATTTGTTGCTAATATTTATATTTCATATGTTGTAAAAATAAAAGGTGCTTATTTTTTATGGGTGGGGGGATTTGGAAGAAGAAATTGTTGAATGATGTTGAATCTGCGCTAATTGCAGGCAGAGCTCATGTATGAAACGATACGAGAATGGCCGCGTTACGTGAAGCTGCCTTTTCCCATTGCTAAGGTGTGTTAACCCTCCTTCTAATTTGTTGACGTCTACTTACCGTTGGAAAGCCACTTATGCTTGTACTTGATATCTATAAATAATTTTAAGTACAAATTCTAGGAATTTCACATTTATGAAGTTCAATGCATATTGAATTCTCTCTCTCTTATGTATCCAGTTCCATATTAAATATGTAACTAGGATATCATTCATGCAACAAGTCAATATTCTTCATAAGAATTGTTCAAAGTGTTACACTTTAAAATCTATACTTGCAATCTTAGATAGATTTGTGTTAATTTGCTGTGTATTTATACGTGGTATAAGAGGAATACTTGGTTTACTTTGGAGAGTTTGTGTTGACGCATTTTGGTGTGGTTGTGAAACGCTACATATCAAATGATTGATTTCAGGCATTGGCAACTCCGAGAGAAATATTACTAAACAAAGTCCCCTTTCCACTACCTACTCCTGAAATAATCAATCTGGATAAGATCCAGGCTTTGACTACAGATACCATTGTTTCAGAAAATGGTAAGTTCCTTAATTCAATCATGAGGTCTGTTTTTTTGGTTCCAAGACATTATAGAACTGTCTCTTATATCGCTTGTCCCACATTTTTTGTTTGATGAAATTTGCAGCTTTGACTTTCAATGATCTTGGAATTGTTCCTCATAAGCTTAAGGGATACCCTGTTGAGTTTCTTATCTCATATAGGAAAGGAGGCCCACAATTTGGTTCTACCATCAGTGAAAGAATCACCCCAGATTCTTGGCCATAAGATTCTTTGGATGTTTGATCCTGAATCATTTTTCTGTCTTGCTTGTACTTCCACCATTTCATTTCAATATTTAAAGAAGATCTGAAAGGCTTTTGTATCTTCCTTTCCTAATCTGTAGAATACGTGATCATGTTTGACTCTGATAATAAAATCCAGATACTGGTTGATTCCCGAACTTAAACGCTGTAGGATCAAATTCAGAGTCATGTTTTTATACCATATAAAAAATATCTCATTTCTAATGTGTTTTCTTTTATGCACTTTTTTAGTTGTGGGCAGGTTATATCCTCAAACAACCTCCCTCTTGACCTTGTCTTCGACAGTCGAGAGAAAAAAAATACAAATTTCAAGGGAACCAAAATAAGTTAAGTTGAAATAATATATAACACGAAGCTTCGAGCTTCTTTGATTCAGTCTAGATGGATCCGATGGTGGCACTTGTATCTTGCTTTGGGATTGGTTGAAGGGTGAACTATTTTTAATTTTTATTAAATCTTGTTCAATTTAGAAACTTATATTGATATTTGAAAACGAAAAATTTAATAGGTTTTTAATTGCTATTTAAATAATCTTGATATCTTTTATTTTCGTAAGGAAAAGCCTTAATTTAATTGATCTCATTTTTTATACAAGTATAATAAGGTAACTAATTATGAATTTTAAACCTTTTCCATCGTTCCAATTCGACAAAATAATTATATTTCTCCTTTCAAAACTACTTGTATTGTTGTTAAAGTAGAATTATTGGATGGAGGAAGGATTTAAGAACACTTTCGTCTGTTTATTATAAGTGAAAATTAATAAATGGAGTTCTATAATTTAATTTGAAAGGAAAGTTCTGATTTCATGATTTATTTTATCTTTATTTTTCAGCTACTAAATTACTAATAAAGACATAGTGTCAATGTTGTCACTTATTCTCTTTTTTTCCTTCTAATTAATGATTTTTTAATAAAAAATTTATTTATTTATATTTATCACTTATTAAATTTTAAGATAATATAGTTTTTTAATTATATTTTTAATTTAATTAATATAAAAAGGAAACAATTATAATAGTAAAAAGAGAAAATATAATAATATGTAATTATACATTAAAATAGAAAATTGAAAATGTAATAAGTAATTACTTACAATTGCAATAAAAAAATTAAATATTTTCCTCGTTAAACACACTATTATAAATATGATTAATGCATAATGGTTGTATTGAAAAAATAGATTTAGGTGTCGGCTGGATTTTGCGTGATTGCGGGCGGCGCCAGTCAAGACTCCTTCCGCGCCAATCAACACTGACGTGATGCCTTCTCATTCTCCCCCTTTTCCGTATTAATCTCATTTATTTATTTATTTTTCATTTATATAAGTTTGGAAATTATATTATTTTATATAACTTAAAATAATCATAAACAGACTTACAGCATCTAAGTTTTGTCATGCACACATGAGAATTGCTGAAACCAAGATAGCCCTAATATACTAGCGGGGCTGAATAATATAATACAATGCAAATCCAAAAAATTAACTTCATCCAATAATACATATTACAAAAACAAAGCAAAAGAAATGAGCCTTGAGCAAAACGAGGCTTTTCAAAGTCCAAAAGGTACCAATTTGCCTAATGCTCATGATCATTTCATTCAGAAAAACCATTTCTTTCCCCCTTTTCTATTGAAAGGAAACCCTAAAAGGATGATCTTAGTTTTTCAAAATAGAAAAACAAATTTAAATAGGAAAAAAATAATAAAATTGTCGAGAGGAAGAAAACATAAATAAATGCCGAGTTATTACAACAGATTCATGCAATGATGGGAACATGCTCACATTCTCATCAACCCTACGCGTCCCAATCCTATGAGACACCGACATACGAGACAAGCCCCAGCGCACGTTACTAACCTGCGCCACCCTCTCTCTCTCTCTCTCTCTGAAAAAATTGACTCCTTCAAATTCTAGATTCCTCTCTTTCTTTCTGCCAAATCTCGTTCAACGGAGCATCAAATTCAATCAAACACTGCTATTCCTCTCCCATTCAAATCCTGTTTTCTCTTTTCTCTCTCTGCTAAGTGCTAACACTCGTTGTTGATTTCATTAATTTCACATTGCTTTTGGTTCTTTTGAGCTCTCAGATTACTCAGTAGTCAGTGATCAGAAAATCTTTGTTGTTAGGTTTAGGTTTTTGTGATTTATGAATTGATTGAGTGAACGGTTTTCAATTGCAATGCGATGAGAAGGCGCTCTGACCAAATGGAGAAGGGGGCACCCAAGAATCAGAATTCCCGCCTCTGCTTTTTGGCATCCCTCTCTGCTTTCTTCTGGTTCTTGCTCCTCTACTTCCATTTTGTGGTTCTTGCACAAGATAACACCAATACCAATACCAAGACTAATTACAACACTCATGTTGATGTTGATCATCAATCAACCCTATCCACAACACCTCCCTCCATTGATTACCAACCTCCCCCCATCCATGTAATGGATTCCCCTCAAGTGCAGGCCCCTCCTCGGAAGATTCGCTCCCCTCACTCTGAGGTGCCACGTCACACTGAAAAGAGTTTCCCTTTCATGGCAGCAATGAGAGCTGCTGAAAACAAGAGTGATCCCTGTGGGGGGAGGTACATTTATGTGCATGACCTTCCCTCCAGGTTCAACGAGGATATGCTCAAGGAGTGCAGAAGTTTGAGTCTTTGGACTAACATGTGCAAGTTCACCACCAATTCTGGCCTTGGTCCCCCCCTTGAGAATGTTGAAGGGGTCTTCTCTAATACTGGCTGGTATGCCACCAATCAGTTTGCTGTTGATGTTATTTTCAGCAATCGGATGAAGCAGTATGGATGCTTGACCAATGATTCCTCTGTTGCTGCTGCGGTTTTTGTACCCTTCTATGCAGGATTTGACATTGCTCGCTATCTTTGGGGCTATAATATTTCCATGAGGGATGCTGCTTCGCTTGATCTGGTTGACTGGCTCATGAAGAGGCCGGAGTGGAGCAGGATGAATGGCAGAGACCATTTTCTTGTTGCGGGAAGGATAACGTGGGATTTCAGGAGGCTTTCTGAGGAAGAATCAGATTGGGGCAATAAGCTTTTGTTTTTGCCAGCGGCTAAGAATATGTCCATGCTTGTTGTTGAGTCTAGTCCTTGGAATGCCAATGATTTTGGGATTCCTTATCCTACTTACTTCCACCCTGCTAAGGATGATGATGTGTTCATTTGGCAGGATAGAATGAGGCAACTAGATAGGAAATGGCTTTTCTCCTTTGCTGGTGCTCCTCGTCCTGGTAACCCCAAATCAATCAGGGGTCAGTTAATTGATCAATGTAGAAATTCAAAGGTTTGTAAGCTGTTGGAATGTGATTTTGGAGAAAGCAAGTGTCATTCTCCCGGCAGCATAATGAAGATGTTTCAAAGCTCGCTTTTCTGCTTGCAACCCCAGGGTGATTCGTACACACGAAGATCTGCTTTTGACTCAATGTTGGCTGGTTGTATACCTGTCTTCTTCCATCCTGGTTCAGCCTATACACAGTATACTTGGCATCTTCCCAAGAATTACACCAAGTATTCTGTCTTCATTCCAGAGGATGATATCCGGAAGAGGAATATCAGTATAGAGGAAAGGCTTAGTGACATACCTCCTGAACAAGTGAAGATCATGAGAGAAGAGGTCATTAGTCTCATTCCAAGACTAGTATATGCTGATCCTCGCTCCAAATTAGAAACTCTTAAAGATGCTTTTGACGTTGCTGTGCAAGCAGTGATTGACAAGGTTACAAATTTAAGGAAGGATATCATTGAAGGTCGCACAGATGAGGGCTTCATTGAGGAGAACAGTTGGAAATACGCTTTGTTGCCTGAGGGAGAGCATGAGGTAGGACCTCATGAATGGGATCCTTTCTTCTCCAAACCAAAGGATGGTAGTGGAGATTCCAACGATTCCTCTGCTGCAGCTGCAAAACATTCTTGGAAGAATGAGCAAGTAAATCAATCATAAAGGGAAGAAAGGGTAAAAGAACTGCAGGGTGCTGCATTTAGGCTCAATGCAGACTTCGAAATGCTTTGAATTGGGGAGGACTTACAGATTATTATTAGGTCTTGCTGTGAACTTACTGCTGAACATTTCTGAGGATATTGAACAAGTTTCCTCAGTGAAACCCCCGATATGGAGGCATATTCTTTGTTTTACACATTCTTGTGTTATAGATTTTTTCTGATTTCTGCTTCGTGTATTCTCCTCACTCCTCAGTGGTTTGTAGAATGCTTTGGGAGGTTTAATAATTCCTTTCATGTAATAGTTTCATTCATTTGATTCATATAGGAAATATAAACATTTATTACAATTAATGGTAAACCCAAACAAGTTTAACCATTGAAGTCACGGATAGATCAGTTGAACTATCATTTCTCCGGTGCATCGGCTCCCCACCACACACACACACTTGAAAATTGTTGAGATATCTGATCATTTTCAGTTGAGTAAACGTTCTACTATTTTCTACTTTTGCATTGTTCGATTGTCTGATTTCCTTATTCATGGTTAAATACATTCATTTTAGTATATTGGGTTACTTAATTTTGCTGAATGCACCTGCATTGTTTAGCTACCTATAGAAGCAACTTGAGAAATGTATGAGAATTTTTCTTTCCACGCCAGATGCTTTCTGGTCTGTATAATTCCCGTGTCTATATTTTAGGTAAAAAAATTGGTAGTTGGTTAAATCTAGGATTTGATTAACTAAAATATGAAATTCCACCCTATTACATAATACTGTATCCAATGGATATCACTTTAAACGGCCAATAAACAGTCGGTAGCAGAAAACGTATGGACACGACAAAGGTTTTGATAATTTCTTTTATATGTGAAACGAACTGTATTGACGTGTAGATTCGGTTTGAGGAAATACATGATCGTACTTTGAGATGTTTAGTGTTTTCTGATGTATGACAGTGTGCTAAATGTTATTTTTATCCTTAATGGAAATGTTTTGCTGTCAATGCTGAGCAATTGTCATTGTTAGCACTCTGTTTTCAGCGTATAATAATTGTAATTTCTTTCTATTTGTCCTCGGAAGAAATCAAAAACAGCTAGATAAACCATGGAAGTTTAAAATGTTGACATGGTTCGCCACTTTTATAGAAATTTGACTATTATTCATGTATAATACTTTTCAATTTCTTCTAGAACAGAACTGAGATGGGAAGAGAAGAGTGAGACTTGTGAAATAAGATGTGTAATGTGTAGAATGATAAAAATAATGAGTTGTAAACAAATATCAAAACAACTCTTAAACGTTAATATTTTCTATATAATTATATTTTTAATAAATAATTAAAAAAAACATATTCAATAATACATAAAATAAAATTTATTTAAATTTTAATAATTTTAAAGTAATTTATTTTTAATATTCTACTATTTAAAATATATATTTTTTATTTATTAAATTATAAAATAATTTATTTTAATTCTAATTTATACTTTAAAAAAATAATTTTTACAAGAAATTGTTTTTAAAAATTTATTATTAATTATTTTCTAAATACATTAAAATATAAACTAATTTATTTTATCACATTAATAAAATCAAGGAGAATCTTTTCCGTTATTTCTTTCCACTTTTCACACTCTTTTACTCAATCCAAACAACATTAATCTTTTCCGTTGTTTCTTTGTTTTTGCCTAACAAATTAAAAAAAAGTTACAGCTCTGATAGATTACGAATTCAATAAACTAGAAGGAAAACTTTATATTATAAATTAACATTTTGTAATGAAAGAAAGACTAATAGTCCAGCAGTTAAATGGTCCCACAAGAACAAGTAACATTCCTTATTCTGCCATGACTATTGGAACAATTATTTCGTAATTTTGTACAAAACACACCTTTTTACTTATTTCGTAATTTTGTACAAAACATATCAATTTACTTATTTATTTAGTCGAAAACATGATACACTTATATTTCATCTAAATTTGCATTTCCAACAAGAGAATAACTCACTTAAGATACTTCACAAAAGGTGGTTTACACTACATCATCATCCAGGTCTAACAAGATTCCTGTTTATGCTGAAGGAACATACATATTTAACATTTAACTTTTCAAAATTGAACAATTTTGACACTATGTTATTGAGTTGCCAATAAAAATTAGAGGATCAAACACAACAATTAGATTTTTATAGAAATCAAAATTGGATTTAAGACTAAAGAGTACATAAAATCTATGATAAGCTATTAAATGGAAACATATGAATAGTATATTTCCAGACACAGTTTCTTGTTTATTCAAAACAGAATAACAGAAAGAAAGTCATTGAAAGATGAACTTTCCAAGTTGCCTATAGAAAATTGGTTACATGGTAGGTACACAGGTGCAGGACAAGCAAAATTTCATAAAATCTTGGTGTCAGAAAAGACATGAGTATGCAAATTGAAGATACATGCAGATCAACTATATCGCAGAAAACAAACTTGTTGACAAAGGGCAAAAGAATAGAAGAGCAGAATTAGAACATGAACTCATTTTTTGATGAATTGCAAGCCATTTGCATTAGAGTATCGCTCCATGAATCTCATGAATCTATCCCACTCCCTTGGACTCCGCATTACGTACTTGGCTTCAATTATTGAGGGCTTACCATTCACAAATTTAGCATTTACATCCACTGACTGAAGCACTCCTTCTTCATCAATCATGTAGAATCCAGTGATATCACCAATTTCACCTGAAGAATCGAAAACTGAAGGTTGATCAAATGTGAAGATAGCCATGCCATTTGTTCCATCCCTTGACTTGGTCAGCCTCACATCAGGAATTGTTTGCTCATCAGTTCCCTGGATGAACTGTATCTTTGGTTTGCTCATCATGATAACAGGCATGTGCATGGCAGTGTTTTGTGTTGGCATAGGTAACCTCAAACATGGCATGCGCAAAGTTTGACCATTGAATGAGGAGTTTGTACTTTGATGGACAATTGAAGATGGAACTGCATAAACAAAGAGGGTATCATATTCACAGCCTTAAACATAGAATGGTGCAGTGCAGTTTGAAACTAAAGGCCTTCTGACATTACATCATACACTTGGCAGCATTAGAAAAGTGTTTGTTCTGTTAAGAATTGTAGATTCTTGGTTTTACTGTCAATTTTCACTACAACATGGAATATCACCAGTCAAAATATACCACCAAAAGCCCCCCTTTTGCTTAAGAAAAGGTTGGAATTAGGCAAAGCAATATTTGACCTCTTAGCATGTCTTCAAGAACATGACACAGTTTGGTCCATCAATGTTTTGTGGTAAAGCAGAAACTATATCAAATGGATAGAAGTTTGAAATCTAAAATTTCAAAAATTGTACTAAAATGTACAATGAAAAATGAAGCATCATATCAAGAATTTCAAGAAAAAAATGCAATGCCACCTCCTTTTGTTAATCTTCTTATTTTGCCTCCTACAATACCAGATGCAAACCATATTGAGTTGAAAATTATTCAAAGGTCTTAACCTTGCAAAATAAATTCGAATAATACTATTGATTTCAGTTATAAAAACTTTAGATGAACCCCTTTATGTTGAGTCCCCAAGCATGATGAATAGAAGCAAAAAAACTTCTTTTCTAACTAACAAATATTATCAAATTCAGTAGGAGAACATACATTGTCCAACATAATTTTATCAGCCTTAGTTGTAAAATCATCTGAGACTCACATTTCATAGAAAAATGGAAAAAGTGATAGAGAAGCCAGGCTGGAAGAGGGTGATGGTACCTGAGTATGAACGTGGTTTGTGAAGTGAGTTGGAGAAAGGAGAGGACAATGCAAGAGAGTGCAGAGTTGCCATGGCCACAAGGAGAGAGATGCAGTTCACAACAGCACTCCCTCTAGCATAAAGGGGTATAAAATTGTGGTCCAAAAATGTTTGGTGTGTAACAAACATAGCCACTCATTTCTGATGATAATTCTGCACTTTTTGTAAAGGATTGTGTGTGTCACATTGGTCAGATTTGTGAAAATCTATGGAACATGCTGACATGGCATCTCACCAATGATACACGTTACACCAATTATAATATTTGTTCTTTCTAGATTTTAGTTTTGGTCTCGAGTAAATTTGTTTCATGGTTTTTGATTTTGTAATTAATTAATTTTTAGATTTGCCAAAATAAAAAATAACAGTGAGAGTTAAAATAAATATATTTTATTTATAGAGGCTAAATTAGTAAATTAGTAGGATTGTGTGTGAAAGTGATCTTATGGGTGAAATTGGGTTGAAGACATCATATCTTACTAGTGATGCACATTGCACAAATATGATATTTTTATTGTTATTCTCGCTAAAAATAGATTTCTGATAATTCTTTCCTGCACCCTAATACACGCTTCCTGCATCCTAATACAAATTTTTTAATTCCATCCGGTTCATACGGACAAAAAAATAAGAACCGGATGGCACCCCATCCAGTTCACATTTCAAAAAAAATGACAACCGGATGAGTATGTCATCTGGTTGTCATTTCAAAATAAAATAAGAACCAGATAACATCCCATCTGGGTTTCATTTTAACTTCATCTGTTTCCAAATCTTTAATTAATCCTTAAAACAAGAAATAAGTAAGTAATTTTTGGTGTTTATTAGCAATTAGTAAGTGATATTGCTGATTAGAGTAGTTGATTTGGGGTTTAGGCGTTGTCGACGACGAACAGAAAAATTTTCCGATTTGATGTATGAGAACCGGATGGGTTCCATCCGGTTGTCATTTTTATTTGGAAATGAGAACCGGATGACAGCCCCATCCGGTTGTTATTTCAAAATCAAAATGACAACCGGATGAGTATGCCATCCGGTTGTCATTTCCAAATAAAATGAATTTTTTTTAAATGACAACCGGATGGGGGTGTCATCCGGTTGTCATTTTATTTTGAAATGACAACCGGATGGGAGTGTCATCCGGTTGTCATTTTATTTTGAAATGACAACCGGATGACATACTCATCCGGTTGTCATTTTTTTTGAAATGTGAACTGGATGGGGGTGCCATCCGGTTCTTATTTTTTTCCCGTATAAACTGGATAGGGTCAATTGTGGAATTAAAATTTTATATTAAGGTGCAGGAAGAAGATATTAGGGTGCAGGAAGAATTTGTCTAGATTTCTTTGTGTGCGGAAATCTGTTCACCACTCAAATGGGCTTCTATTAGCTTCTTTTTTTTTTTTTATCATTTTGATAGTGTTTTCATCGTGTACCAGTATAATTTCTAACTGCACCCCATAATTTTAAAATGCACTTGGTAAAAGTGACTTGGAGAAATGTTTCAGAATAAGCTTTCCAAATTTTTTTAATATGATTTCCAAAAACAGAATTTTCTTAAAAGGATTTTCAGAATAATATTTTTGAAACAAGGTTTTCAAAACCCATAAAATGTATTTCACAACGAGCTTTTTATAACAACATTTCTAGAAAAAACTTTCAAGAACAAGTGATACTTTCTGAAATTTATTTTTAGAACAAATTTTCTATAATATGTGAAATATATTTTAAAACAAGCTTTTTAGATTGTAAATGATAGTTTTTAGAACGAGTTTTCCAAGGACAAGCTTCTTTTGTCTTTAATGAATTATCTTTTCTTCATCTTTCTCTCAAAATGTAGGTGCAGCAGCGATGAAACAGGGGTTGCACTGGCGGAAGTGAAAATTGAGGTAAGTATGGACTACAGTTAGTAATAATTGGGGTGTAAAAAGTAAGAACCCCTTTTGATTTGGAAGACCTAATACATATTTCGGATGGACAAATTCTTTCTCCACCTCTATACTCTTTTTTTTCACCTCCATATAAAAATTTAATTTCCAAAATACCTATGTTGAAATGACTAAAATGACTTTGAGGTGTTATCCGGTTGTCATTCACAAAATAAAATGACAATCGGATGACACTTCATTCGGTTCACATTTTTTTTAAATTTAAACTAGATGACACCTTATTCAGTTTAATTTTTTTTTAAAATGTAAACCAGATGGGGTGTCATCCGGTTGTCATTTGCAAAATAAAATGACAATCGGATGACACTTCATCCAGTTTATAAACTCTCAAATCGACAACATCGTCATTCACCGTCGAATACCACCCAAATCATCAAATTAACCACTTAAATCTATAATACATTTCATAAATTTTTCATAAATATAAAAAATTACTTACCTATAACTTTTGTTGAAGTTTTAATTGAAGATTTTGTTAAAAAAAAAAAAAACCTCCTAGAAAGGTGATGAGTGAAAAAATCTCGATAAATAAGGTTATGGAGATAAAAAAAAGTAAAGGATAATACTGATTTTTCTAATTTTTAACTAAAACTATATAAGTAATTTTATATTGATTATGGTGATACATAAAGAGTATACGGTCGTGAACGAAGAATTCTTCTTTGGGATGAGGTATTTTGCATTGGATTTGAATAGCAAAATCCAAAAGCATATTCTCCATTTATCAATTTGATCATGCATGCAAATTGTGTAACTGTGCCTCCCAAGATGTGATAAGAGAAAGATTGGTAAAAATTGTATTTGATGAAATTTATAATTAAGATATTATTATATATTGATTTTATTTGTATTAAAATATTAATTATGGGTATTTGTAATATCATTAGGAATTAAAATTAGGATGCTATAGGTGTAAATTGTATAAAAATAAAGTGCCTTTGAGACTAACAGTGAGAATTTTGGATTCTTACATTTTTTAATATATATTTTTTTTTTCAAATAACTTATCTTCTTTTCATTTACTAAATAATACCATCTAGTGTGCAAAGGTTGAGATCGAAATTTTTTACTCAATTTTTGAAAATTATATGAATGAGAGATCGTTTATTCACAGTCGATTTTATACTTGTCTTTCTAAATCCATTCTGGTTTAATTTTAAATCTTTCTAATCTTTTAAAAAATATTTTAGATTATGGAATTATATTTATTTTATTATTAAATTAAGATATTTAATGACATCTCAGTTTTTAATATTATTGGTATTTTTGTGATATGGATTGAGTTAAAAAAAATGTTGTGATATTGGTAAGTATGACTAGGATGATATTAATCTGATAGATATATGCATTATGTGTTATGTAATTAGTAATTATAGATTATATTATTTTATTATTAAATTAAGATATTTAATGACATTTCAGTTTCTAATGATTATATGAATGAAATTATAAGGTTAGAAGACTCAATAAAGAATTTTAATATCAAGTTGAGGTATAATGTTAATGATACTTAATTAAATATATAGAAAATTATCATGTTATACATAATCCGTACATAAAATATATATTTCATGGGTTAGATTGATAGACAAATCAAATATTTTGATAAGAGTTATAGTCTATTAATTTGAACTTAATATTAGTATTGTGAAAAAAATCAATATATATATATATATATATATATTAAGTTTAGTTTAAATTTAATATTAGTTTTATTAAAACTTTATTATTATTATTATTATTATATTATTATTATTATTATTATTATTATTATTATTAATGTGATGGTTGTGTTTTAATACGTTACTGGATAATTGTTTGAAAGTAGATAAAGGAAAGCACGCGGAAGGCATGATATTTTATCCCTTACATATATATGTATATATATGTTTAATCTTTTATGATATAAATATATATATATATATATATATATATATATATATATATATATATATATATATATATATATATTATATTAAATTAAACCTCTCTCTCTATATATATATAGTATTAAAAGAATTTTGATTGACAAATTTTGGTTCGCTAAACAAATATATTCTCATAAAAGAAAGAAAAATATATCCTATGTAATATTTCTAATTTAAGTTTTGTACACTTATTTTCTTATAAATTTTATTTGAAATTTAAGTTAATTGGATTTATTGAATATTAATTATATTATTTGTCATTCTTGTAGATTGAATTAAAAAATGTTATGATATTAATGGGTATAATTAAAGTGATAGACATATGTATTATGTAATTACTAACTGGGGAACTATATTATTGATATTATATGTACTTGTTATTAGAAGATTTTATGACATTTCATATTATTGATATATTGAATTATATCGATAAAGGTTTCAGGTTTCAAGAGTTGAAAACTATTTTTAATATTTAATTAAATATGTAGAAAATTATCCTATTAACAAATCAAATATTTTGATTGAAATTATTTTAGTTTTATGAAGACAATCAATATATATATATATATATATATAATTATAATGTGTATAAAAATTGCTTTTGACACACTCTAAAATAGTATCTGATTTTGTTCTCTTTGTACTCGTCTTTGAAATAATTTATTTAAAAGGGAAAAAAAATTCAAAATGAAACCATTGACTTTATGAAAAACTTTTAAATCATAGTTGAAGTCCCTTTTTGCCTTTACAAGACTTTTCACTTAGATATATGCATGTAGAGATAACAACGAAGCAATCTCGATCACGCTCACCAGATTAATATTTGTTTTACGTTTTCCCCATTAAATTTGCATGTATCCAAATTTGCATGTATCCGTTAAACACATATTTTTGAATGTTTCAATAGGCATATAAGATTATCCATTAAATATTTTTAAATACATTTTAACCACATTTTAAAATTATTACAACAGTTAAATAGTTTAAAGATAAAAGAAAATAAGTTAGTGAAATATTCAACACACTTACTGCAATTTTGAAACTAAGTTTAGTCAAATTCACTAAAATTACAACTACCCATATGACCACTATATCTTGATTTCACAGTGAGTAAAAATATATCTACATCTATTTAAACTATTCAGAAGTTCAACTTAATTTTAATTACAAATATTTGTGGGTACACGTTTTTTTTTATCCTATATGAATCATGTCTACTCGCGTCTACTGAACCATAAGGTCAATCCTTAGTCAACTTAGTAGATTTAATACATTTTTTAAAATCAAAATAATATAATATAATTAATTTCTCCACAAGCTCTCCAAATTAAAAGGAACATTTAATATATCAATTCATTATTACTACAAAGATCTGGGACCAAAAGTCAAGTTTGAATTGTTGACAATTATTTTTCAGATTGTTTGTGGTACATTTCTTTTACATTAATGAGCTTATTAGTTTTCAACTGTTCATTCTTATTATGGTCAAAGAGTTTTCAAACTACCTTAGAATAAAACATATCACACTTTGTATTATTTTTCTAGTCAAAGTAGATTTTAATGTTTGTATGAAGAAATAGCTACAAATGAAATGGACTCAAGATAAAATAAGCCTACAAATAATGGTCAATTAGGTTGACTAATCAATTTCAAATGCAACACTAATTACATTTTTTATTGAAGTATAATCTTGCAGGTAAACAACATTAGAGTCTAATTCATAAAATATTACAAGAATTTTCAATCCAAAGTTTGACATTTTTCAAATTATGTTTTTTTTTTCTGATATAATTGAATTTGTTAACATGAAATGTCATGTTATGCATATCAACACATAAATTTCCTTTTACACAACATGCAAATTAATCATCTCTTAATAAATACCCCTTCTTCAAGATCACATAACATCAAAAAAGTTCTTAATAAATACACATAGTTTATCAGAACAATGTCTGACGAATTCTTTGCTAGGGGTGATGAGAGCAGAAAACTCAAACGTAAGATTGAGGAAACATCTTCTGCTGAAGTTGTGGATTCTGAGCTGTTACTATCTATGAGTCTTGGCAACAACAAAATGGTTGGAGAGTCTTCAACCATGTCCATGAAGGCTTTGAAAAACCCTAAGGATTCACCACCTATTAAAGTTGTTACGACTGGTATAAACCAATTCGTTTTATTTTTTCTTACTTATACAGAAACCTATATATATATATATATATATATATATATATATATATATATATATATATATATATATATATATATATATAGGTTTTCTCAGTTGTAAATGCATAAACAAAAAAGAGGAAAATACAGTTTTGAAAATTTCTTACCCTGAGCCTTCGTTTTCTTCTATTTTCTCCTCTGTGTGCTTTCTTCTTCTCAGGACCTTCATCTTCTTCCACTCTCTCCTTCATACGCATTCTCCTTCTCAGGAACGTTTATCTGTGAGAGAAGAGAAAATTAAATTATTCTCCAGACTTCAATAAAGGTTATCTGAAGGGTCTAGAAACAGTGACGTGTAAAGCTTGCACGTGCTTCTCTTTCCTTGAGTTACGTTAGGTTTCTTTTGGATTTGGGCTTAAACTAAATGGGGTACAAATTTCATTACCACCTGAATCTCCAAAGCCAGTTGAAAACCTATAATCACCAAATGATTGTGCCTAAGGAGAGGCAATTCACATGCAAGTTCTGCAACAAAAAGTTTCCAAGCTCTCAAGCCCTAGGAGGGCACCAGAATGCTCATAGGCGTGAAAGGGTTCTCTCAAGGATAGATAGAGAGTTTGACATGGGAACTTTTGGTCTTAGTGTTCACATGTACCCTTACTCAGCCATGGCTCATCAGCAACCTTTTCGTGTACCCTTTTACTATGAGGCCAACATGCACCCTATGGCTCAGATGTCAACCATGTCATGGCCACTTGCACCACAAGGGCTGCACAATACCTCCATTTCAGGGCAATGTTTTGGAGCCCTAGGTGTTGAGCCTCCACAAAATGTGTACCATAGGGGTCTAGGGTTTGGCTTTGAACACAACCAAGTTCATCCTTTTGAACCAACCAATGGACCTGTCATGGCTAGTGGCCTTATCAGAAACCAGTATAGTGGGAACCAACCATTTTAGGTTTCAAACCTAGATTTATATCTATCATAACCATATTTTTAATCATAGTTTAAACTTCGGATTATGTATCACTAATTATGTATTAGTATATTGTTGTCTTTCATATGTATTCACAATAATAATAGTGTCACCACAAAGCATTTTCATTACAACAAGGTGACCACTTTTGTTGTTGTAATGATTTAATATTATGTTTACTTAAATATAATTTTTCTCCTTATAATTTACTTCTTTATTTTGTTTTGTTCTTTGTCTGTTTAGTTTAGGAAAGAATCGTTGAAATGTATTTTATTGATATTGATCCTTGTGGTTGAAATTTCTAATCCTTATTAACATAGTTAATGGTTGTTAACATCAAAAAGTGTGACTTCAGCAATATTGAAAGTAGTCCAGTGAGTCCAAATCATTAATGTTGAACTTTTAATATAATATGAAAATTGAAAAGAATAATTTGGTAAGTTGTTTTGTAACAATTGCAGTTACAGATTAATTTCAAAATTGCACTTAAAAAATTATTTTAAAAAATATTCTAATAAACGTGAACGTTTTTTTGAACGGCAAAAATAAAATAAATTTTCTGCCCTTAATAAATTATTTTGGAAATTTATTATAATGATATCATTCAAAAAATGATAACTGTTCACGTATGTAGAAATAATTTCAAAATTCAAATTCATAGGAAATCGACATGTGTAGCGAATTCCAAAACCTATAAATCTTTCGATTCAAGACGTGTATTTGAAATATCTAAATGGATTCCTAATTTTTTTTATAATGGTCGTAAATGATTATTTATTAAATATCCTAAATTTTAATAATAATTTATTAATGGACTTTATAAATACTAGACAAAATTATTTTTATTTTTTTATTTGGGAAAATTAATAAGATATTTTTTATAGTTTTTATTAATCAATATTAAGCTAAGATTGACTACAAAATTATACTGAAAATCATAATCATATTTATATTTTTCCTAGAAGCTTGTACTAAATTATCACAGAATAAATATGATAATAATATGAATTTATATGCCAGATAGATTTTTTTAGTAACTAATTATAATGATCTTATTAAAATAATTTGTATAAAACTGTGTATAATATATTTAGGTTAAAAAAGAGATATCATATGTAAAAAAATGTTGAATCTGTGTTAATATGCCTTTAGAATATTATATTATATAATTACAACCAATTAAATATTTATTTACTTAAATTAAATTTTAAGTATAATCTTCATCCATCTCATTTATAATGAAAAATTCTATATAATAAGAAAATAATTAAAATTAAACCCCGTGAACTACTTTATAAAAGTTATTCTTGTAAATTAATTTAACATTAATTATATTTAAAAATTATAAACAAATGGTCAAATAACTTTATTCTTCACATCTCTAAAATATTTGTATTCTTGTTGAAATTTATACTACGTTATTGTCATAACTATTGGTGGAAATATATCAAACTGCTTTAGAAATCATCTTGTTAAGGTATAAATAATCCGATAGCGATCTATTATATTTTTTTTATTAAGCAATACACTCTTATGCACTAGTTATATATTTTTATCTTAATAAATAATACTAAATTTTAGTAATTTAATCATGTCTTGTATAAGTGTGTATCACAAAAAATAACTCATTACACTTGAATAAAAGCAAGACAAACTTATACGTAAATAATTGTGAATGTTTAGAGCATGTACAGTTGAAAACATATGCAACATAATTTGAATTTACTATATTGTCTAATTTTCATCAAACTCGTATTATGAACCCCATTCTAAAATAGTAGACCAACTGATCATGAAATTGCATGGTAGTTTAGTGTTATTGAAACTATAAAGGTATGTTTAGAGGAAACTTATTCTTTATTCTTTGAATGAAAAATTAAGTATAATAGAAAAATATTTTAACTAAAAGACTATCATATGGTATAAGACAATATTATATATGAAAACTCTAATGATTTTTTTCCAATATGTCTATATATAAAAACTCTTGTAGAAATTGGTTAATGAATGAAGTGTATATAATACACAAGTGATTCTTCAAGAATAATAGCTCTCTATATCCAATAATAATATAAAGTTTCTCCCACAATAAGATTTGTATGTATAACAATATAATAGAGTATTTCATATTTGTAAAATATTCATTTTGTAAATTTATCTTTCTCTATAACAAGAAATATTTATAGTCTATATTTTATTGAGAGATACTTTTGTAATTAGGAAATATCAATTAAACTAGCACCTGTGACGTCACAGATTTTTTTTTTTGTTTTATTATAATATAATGTTTATAATAAAAATAATAATTTCACCAATATCGAGATGATGAAATTTTTATTTTCTTATCGTAGAGAAAAATAAGTGGAAGTTTACGTAAACTAAGAATAGTAAATGATGAGAGGAATGTGAAAATTTAAATTAAAGTTGTAAGAAATGTATAAAAGTTATTATTATTACAATATATATATATATATATATATATATATATATATATATATATATATATATATATATATATATATATATAATCTAAAGACTTTATATGAATTTTAAATGAATGACATAATTCAGTTTCTAATAAAATGTGAAATTATATGGAATTTATAAGATCTAGGAGTAGTTATCACTGGTTGTTATAAGGAGTATTTAAGTTTTTCAAATTATATGAGCTTTCTTTAGGTAACAATTGGTACTAAGCATATATATATATATATATATATATATATATATATATATATATATATATATATATATATATTAATTATGTAACCGTATTAAATAAAATCCATAATTATATTAAATCTTACGAGAGGTTGTAATCAGAAGTAAGTCTTATTTAAAATTAAAATCTATACTTGCCTTTCTCATAACCAAATTTGGCAGTGGATAGGTGATATATGTTTATTAAATTCTAACTTGAGAAGTAATTCTTATTTAAAATTAAAATCTATACTTGCCTTTCTCATAACCAAATTTGGCAGTGGATAGGTGATATATGTTTATTAAATTCTAACTTGGTAAAAAAAATGAAATTTTCAATGATTATTTTCGAAAAACCCAAACTCTGTGTGAATTTGAAAAGTATTTTATGAAAATAACATTTAGTAAAAGAAAGCAACTATGAATTTGAAAAAATAAGATACATAATCTTCGTAATCAGGTTTATAGATGGATTAATTTTGCATCATAAAGTTTTTACTATATTTTATTACATAACATTTTTTCTATAATATATAGTTAATTGTTTTTAGTACTGATCCATATATATATTACAAAAAGTATATATTATATAAAATATTAAGTATACGAAGCATTGGCGACATTACATAGGTGGTACAAACAAATTTATTATTGAATTGTTATAAATAATAAGTGACGTGTAAAATGTAACCACCGTAGGCCCTTTTAATATTAAAATACTCTTTAAAATTTGTGAAAATAAAAATTATATAGACTAGCCCTAAAGATAAGAGAGTTGTCTGTTACATTCGTCATTTTTAAAACAAAAAGCAATATTTAGCTAAAAAGATAATGTAGAATTTGGCACATCCATTGCTAAAGAGAAATTGCATTATTTTTTTTTTCAGGAATTTATGTTTTAATGGGGTTGGATTTACCAACACACTATTTCTTTAATAGTATGCTGTGATTAATCCCATTACTTATATACAATTCTTGCATGTCTTTGTGAAGGAAAAGTAAAAGTAATAATGACAGCATTAACTTTGTGCAAGCTAACCACAGCATGGATTTATTACTCACCAAAACTAATTATGCACCGTGCCATTACTTCCACTTACATACATTATGCCCCATTCAAATTACAAAACATTTTCGAAAGGAGCATAATTTAAAGATAGTAGGTGTTTGAAGGTGGAAAACCATATATTTTGCTTTAGAGAAAAAAAAAAAGGAAAAGTGTGAAAAAAAAGTTGGATATAAGAAGATATTTTAATTATATGGCTTCAACTGTATTGCTACTTTAGGTGACCTACCAAAGACAAGTTGTAAATACCAAATTAAAGATATGGAAAATGTTTATGTAAAAGAGATATATAATTATGGCATTTCATATATGTCACTTCAAGCATTATAAATTATCTCTAGTTACAATAATAAATAGGAATAAAGCAGATTAAGTTCTCTATTTTGATTTGATCTATAGAACAAAGATCGAGAGATGGTCTGTATAAAAACTACAAGTTAATTTTGTTAATTTCTCCTAGATAACGTTTGGTTCGCGGGCTAATCGTATAAGAAAAATCTTTAAAAAAAACATACATGCAAATATTGTTATAATAATTTTGTTTTAATGTTTTACATCTTTAGTATCTATAAATCTATTCACAATAATATTCAAATAAATTAAATAAACATAACATTAACATTTACATTGTTAAATTTAAATATTTCATGAATAAGAAACATATAAAAAGAAATTCTAAACTATTAAAACATTATGATAATTAATCATCATCTTGTTTTTATTTGAAAAACATTATTATCGTTTTTTTTTCATTTCAATAACACTCAAATATATTGAATTTTTTCATTGCTAGTCATTAGCATATCCTGCATAATATATTTAAGCAAGTTACTATATTAAAATACTTAGCTTATCTTTAACACTTTTTTGGAAGTGTTAAATTATGCTATAGTATTTGATAAAACATTTGATACAACATCTGTTATACAACATCTATTAAAGCATATATGTTATATAGCTAACATATGTCTGTTAAGCGTCTAAGACAACATTTCATACAGTTATAGACGGTCTATAATTCTGTATCACTATTTGTTATTGTTTTTCTTTGTAAGTGTTTTGTTTCTTATATATCTATTGTGTTATTTTCATTTACTCTCTTATAATTTTCTATTCATAATAATAGTTCGTAACATATTTTCTTTTTCGCTTTCTCCTTTTCTTATGTCTTCTCCAAACTATATTTTTCTAATTAACACCATTTGAACACGAGACCTTATTTAAGGGATTTAAGTTTTGTACTGTACGGCCGATCGGATACTATGAACCAACCGATAAGTGGTCTTGATGAATTACGCGTGGCATATAAAGCAAGATATTCAAGTAAGGGTAAAAGAGTAATTGAATATCTTGTAATTAATTCCTTTTATTATTCTGTTACCAAAACCGTGACAGGAGAAAATGGGTTCAAATCTATCAAGTCCACCACCACACTTACAAATACAGGCTCAATCATCATCTTAAGCAAGGTATCTCTAAACTCTTATCTTTATTCCTGCACACTTTAACCCTAAAACTGCAGGACCCCCCTCTCGGGACGGTGAATTTCAGAGCATTCGGTACACTAAGGAGCAGATCTTGGAACCGTCAGTGAATCAGCACAAGGAGACATTGTTGTTGCTAGAGCCAACCGGTCCTGTGCGATAACAAGTTTAGTACTATTTTCCTTTCCGATGAATCATCTTATTAACCACATTGTCATAATGACTAGATGAATGAATTTCATGAATTAAATTATTATAAAATTAAAATTAACTCTAAAAATGTTCAATAAAATTATACTAAATTATATAATAATAAAAATTAAATGAATTAAACTGAATTTTGTCATAATGAATATATTGAACTAAATTAAATTATTGTAAATTGTTTAAATTATTTTAATTACTTAAATAATTATCTATAAACATTTTATTTTAAAGTATAATTTTCAATCCCATAAATTATAATTTAATTTATTCTGGATAATTTTGTTTAAGAACCATTCAATTTTTAAAAAACAAACTAATAACAATTGAATTTAATTTTTTAAAAATAATTTATTTTAATTTGATTTATCATATTAAACTTTAGCCTTACCATGAACCCCAAGGTAAGTCAAGAAATGGATTCTTTTGTCCCCATTGTTATGGTTTTTGGAAACTCTTGTTCCAATCTGAAGCTTGACTTTGGGAACATGAATTTCGAGTTCAAAGGTCTTTCAGATAAGAAGGCACGAGACAACGGTGCTCATAGGTAGCACTGGTGCATGGCGTGGATTTGACCATCACAAGAAAAGATATAAGACTAAGATTTCAGATAGGGAAAAGATTGTACGGGAGATGAAGGCACGAATTGGAAAACATAAACAAATAGAAAACCTTATTATTTAATGAAATTGTAAGTATATTTAACCCTTATGTTTTCTTGTCCAGTGAATACATGTCAAGATTTTTCATGCTAGATCTTTTTCTGCTGTTGTGAAGTTTCAAAAGGGTTAATTTATTAACATTTTGATATTAAAAAAACAAGCAACTAGTTGGTAAATCATGATTACCAAAATCTCTAATCATATAGTCCAAGCTGCAAATATCAGTGATCAATTAATGCCCTAGTTTTGGTTAAAGTCATGTACTTTTCTGTCCTAGATCTCTGCCAAACCCTGTACAAGTACAGTGATACTGTTTGCTCCCAACTCTTCAAAATAATAGATTTATCCAACTCAAAAAAAAAAAAAACATGTATAAACACTGATTAATATCAAAGTTCCCTATTGATCATCAGCCACGTTGAGACAATTGGGTATGTATATTATGTAAGAATTTATTGGCTAAAGAAACTACACCTAACATAGAGAAAAACATAGAGACACTGATAAATGCAACATTTAAGTATTGATACAGTTTATGTATAGTCAAGACTAGTATATTTGACAAATTATTCTCTGACCTTACCAAACTAATTAGTCTAAGTATTTATGACGAGGAGATGCATACATGTTTATGTTAGATCAATAATAGAATCGATGGTTCAACTGTTCAAGTATATCAAATCTTTTTCCAATAAACCGAATTACTGGACAGTTGCATCTTTATGGCAAATAGGGTGGTATCAAGTACATATGCAAATACAAAAACTATACTATTTGCGTTCATAGATGGCCGAATATAAGTACAAGAAAAAGAACATCTATAAAATAGTTCTATAGCTTTAATTTTAGATATGCATCTACCGCACAATTTTTGAAGTATTAATTACCTGATAATTTGGGTTTGCAAATGCTTTCAGAAGAACATGTACTCAAAACGATGCATATATAGTTTATCTATGTGCATGCAAGAAATTAATTTCGGAGTGAACTCAAGAATGTTCCCTGACCCACTGCTAACTATGAACATAGACAAAAATTAGCAATAACAAAAGACATTACTATTAATCTAAATGCTTTTAGCTGTAAAGTATTTATTTTATCCTGAAGACCCTACAAAAGGCAAGGGAACAAAAAGAGGATTACATGGAAGGAGATAGTGTCAATATTTTAACTTAACATGTGTGGTCACACTCATTGTAGCATTCATGCAAGACAACCAATCCATTTGCCCACAGCCACACCTTTTGCTTAAAAGAAAAGCAATAAATCCCAAAACTAATTATACTACCAAATGAATTCTTCCATCGGCCAATATACAAGAAGAAGAAGAAAAAGAATCATTTGAATAGAAATGATGGCACACCCATACATGCATAACTATATATATATATAAAAAAAAACACACACACACACATACATATATATATATATATATATATATATATATATATATATATATATATATATATACACGACAAAATCCCACTTTTTTATTTTTCAAAAGATTAAAATATATAAAGTAGTGTTTCACTCAACTTTCTCTTACAGATGCATTCAAGATCTGCTAATATAATCAATACCTACTTAATATAACTAATCATATCTTATGGAGTATTACTAAATAAAAACATATATATAATAAAGATATACAATAATCACAATACCCCCCTCAAGTTGGAGCGTGAAGATCTCGAATGTCCAACTTGCGAAGTAAAAAAGAATACTGTTGTTTTTCCAATGCCTTGGTACAAATATCTGCAAGTTGCTCATTGGTAGGAACAAAACTGAGACCAATATCCCCAAGAATAATGGCATCACGAACAAAATGACAATCTACTTCAATGTGTTTGGTTCTATCATGAAAAACTGGATTATGAGATATATGTAGAGCAGCTTGACTATCACAATGCAGTAACATGGGTGTAGTGTGTATCACATTAAGACTAGATAAAATTCCCTTCAACCATTTTAATTCACAAGTAGTCATAGCCATTGAGCGATACTCAGCTTCAGCAGACGATCTGGACACAATATGTTGCTTTTTCTTCTTTCAGGATATAAGAAAGTCATCGAGAAATATTATCCAACCCATAAGTGATCTCCGGGTCAATGGGCAACCAGCCCAATCAGCATCACACCATCCATGTAGGCGTAGGTCACATTTACTACTCAACAAAATACGTTGTCCTGGATTCTATTTCAGATAACGAACAACTCATAGTGTTGTATGCCAATGGTCATCCTTTGCAACTCATCCTTTGGTTGTTGCATGAATTGAGACAAAACATGAACACAATAAGACAGTTCAGGCCGTGTGAAGCACAGATAAATCAATCGTCCAATCAAGCGACAGTATGACTCTGGGTCGCAAGTAGTGTACTATTGGATAAAGCCAAACGATGATTTTGTTCCATAGGAACAAGAGCAGGTTTGTCACCCAACAAACCAACTTCAGAAATTATATCAAGTGCATATAATACGTTGTGAACATCCATTTGATGAACCTCCCAATTCTTTGCAGCAGCTACCGCAAGAAATACTCGCACTGTAGTCATCTTAGCAACTGGAGCAAAAGTTTCAGTGTAGTCAATCCTTACAACTTGGTGATTCCCAAAGATTACAAGCCTAGATTTGAATCTTTCCACTGTGCCATCAGAGTGATACTTGATTTTGTAGACCCATTTGCAACCTAGTGCCTTCTTGTTTGGTGGTAGATCATCTATCTCCCACGTATCATCTTTTTCTAATGCCTGTATCTCACGTTGCATTGCATCTCGCCATCGCTCATCTTTTACTGCCTCAAAATATGTCACAGGTTCACGGTCTGCATATATTGCTGCAAGAAACGTTCTATGTCGTAGAGAAAAATCATTACAATTCACATAGTGTGCAATGAGATAAAAATTACTTGAAGAATGTTGCGGTTTAGGTGTCAGTGGGAATGAACTCATTTTCTATATTGTATTAGTGACATAATCATGCAACAAAACTGATGGTTTTTTCTGTATGTGACCTCGACCCAACAATTCCTCATGAGATTCTTGATCATTTTGCTCATTTGGTTCCTATACAAAAGTATTATTTATTGGTGGAATAACATCAACTTCATGTTGCACTGGTATTGCATCAGGCACATCATGATCGTCATGTCTTGCTCCATCTCTTTTTCTCAAATCATCAACCTCCTCAAAATCAACATCAGACCCACCCAAACCAGAAATTATAGGCAAGTATTCTTTAGAAAGATAAACAAAAGGAAAATCTGTATCTGAGAATTTGACATCTCGTGAGACAAAAAATTCATTGGTTTCTATATCATACAAACGTCATCCCTTTTCCCATATGGATATCCCACAAAAATACATTTCCTACTTTGAGAATCAAATTTATCGCCGAACCTCCCTTGTTTATGAGCATAACATAATAATCCAAACACTCGTAGATGATCATAGGTAGGGTAACACCCAAAAAGCATTTTATAAGGAGTCTTTCCATTCAGAACTGAGGAAGGGGTTCTATATATCAAGTAACCAGAAGTGAGAACACATCCTCCCCAAAACTCAATAGGTAAACATTCCTGAAATCTCAAAGCTCGAGCTACATTTAATATATGTTGATGCTTATGTTCAACGCGTCCATTTTGTTGTGCGGTCCCCGTACAAGATGTTTGAAAAATTATTCCATTTTCAAGAAAATAATTTTTCATGCAAGTAAATTCTGTTCCGTTGTCGGTCCTTATAATTTTCACTTGTTTATTAAACTGACGCTCCATCATGGAGAAAAAAAATTTCAAAGTACTTACACCTCTTTCTTATCAATCAACAAATAAATCCACAGAGCTCTGGAGTAATCATCAACAATAGTCAAAAGATAAGATGCTCCACATGAAGAGACATTTCTATAGGGGCCCCATAAATCACAATGTATTAATTCAAAAGCATCAGATGCTCTAAAATCACTTACAAGGAATTTATTTCTCATTTGTTTTTCTCTTTGACAAACATCACAACATTTAGTCAAATTTTCAGTACCTTTCTCAAGATCTATACCTGAAACTATCTTGGTGGCTTATATAAATGGATGCCCCAATCGTTGATGCCAAAGGTCCAAAGACATCCCTTTGTCAACTTTCAAAGCCGTAATAAGCGGTATCCCTTTGAAATAATAGAGTCTATCTCGACGTTCACCGTCACCAATCAGCTTCCTCGAAGTGCGATCCTGTATTATGCACATGTTATGAGTAAACTAAATAGTATAATTGGAATGATCTATAAGCTGCGACACAGAAATTAAATTGCAGGATAATCCAGGCACATATAAAACATTCTCAAGGACAAAATCACTGCCAAAAATAATAGATCCCTCCTTGGTAGCTACAATATTGCTCTCATCTGGTAAACCAACAGGACAGAGAGATATGGCTCGTAAGTTATGTAAATGACTCAAATTTCCTATCATGTGGTTCGAGGCTCCTGTGTCTATTATCCATGATACTTGTTTACGGGTCATCTTCTCAGTTGAATTACCCTTCAATTGTACCTACATAATCAAGTGACCAGGATTGTCAAGAGTGGTTATGTCGTTAGGTGAGATAGTTTTATGTTGACGGTTACCATCATTAGGTTCTTCAACAACCGTGATTCAATATGTTAGGTGTATATGGGTCTCGCTTTGATACCATGACAAAATACCCCACTTCTTTATTTCTCAAAAGATTAAAATATATAGAGCAGTGTTTCCCTAAACTTTCTCCTACAGATCCGTTCAAGATATGCTAATATAATCAATACCTACCTAATATAACTAATCATATCCCATGGAATATTACTAAATCAAAACAGATATATAATAAAGATATACAATAATCACAATATATGACCTACCAATAAATCTTAATTTTGGAAAATAAACAAAAAGGAAATAATCTTACTTGAAATCATGACAGGTTGAAGCAGAAAATAGAGCTAATTAGAGAAATAAATAATTTAGGTTAGGAGAAAGTGGGGTGGTGTTAAAAATATCTAAGGGGAAAATATCAGAGAGATCTCAAACAATACAAGCAGTCAATTGTTTCGGCTTAGAACCCGTGAGATACCTTAAGTATGTTTCAAGGCATTTGTTAACCGCCTTTGTCTGTCCATTAGATTGTGGGTGATAAGCCGATGTCATCCGTAGTGAGGTCCCTGCCTGTTTGAACAGCTCAGCCCAGAAAGTGCTCATAAATATCTTATTTATATCTGAAACGATAGAGGATGCAAACCCATGGAGACGTACCACGTCTCTAATGAATAATGAGGCTACATTATTCGCAGTAAAAGGATGAGCAAGGAAAAAGAAGTGAGCGTACTTAGTGAGACAGTCCACTGCTATCGGAATAGTATCCATGCCCTTAGATCTTGATAAACCACCAATAAAATCCTTTGAAATGTCTGCCCCCATATTAGTAGGAAGACAAATTCTTCCTCCACCCCTATACCCTCTTCCTGCACCCCTATACAAAATTTTAATTACACAACTGCCCTTGTAGAAATTACCCAAATACCCTTATTTTATTAAGCAACTTTAAAGTTTCTAGTAGGATACCCGGATGAGGCCATCCGGTTCTCATTTTTGAAATTTGAGAACCTGACAGCCTGACGTCCGGTTTATAAATTGTTGACCGGATGGACTGGATGGGGGGTGCCATCCGGTTTGTAAGTTGTGAACCGGACGCCACCCCTTCCGGTTGTCATAAGGTGAAAAAATTGTGAACTGGATGGGTGGTGGGTGGACCTCATCTGATTGTAAATTTGTGAACCGTTTGACTCTTCATTTGCCTTAATTAAATTAATTTAGTTTTATGAAACCCAATGAATTTGTGAAATGCAACACGAGAGAGGAGAGACTCTTCATTTAAGATGGAGTTGGAGTTGGAAATTGGAATGAGAAGTAAACACAACAAAAGAAGAGACTCTTCATTTTTTTTTACTTTTAAGTATATTAATTTTAATTGGGAGGTAATAGGTAACAACTAACCAACTCCTCTGCTCCTCACCAATCTGTCACAGTGCAATTTTAAAAAAAATTGAAAAAATATGAACCGGATGACCCTTATCCGGTTCACAAATTTGCAAACTGGATGAGGTCCACCTACTATCCATTCAGTTTGCAGTTTTTTTACCTTATGACAACCGGACGGGGTGGCGTCCGGTTCAGACCTTACAAACCGGATGGCACCCCCATCCAGTCCATCTGATTAACAATTTATGAACCGGACGTCAGGCTATCCAATTCTCAAATTTCAAAAAATGCGAACCGGATGACCTCATTCGGGTGCCCTACCAGAAATTTCAAAGTTGCTTAATAAAATAAGGATATTTGGGTAATTTCTACAAGGGTAGTTGTGGAATTAAATTTTTGTATAGGGGTGCAGGAAGAAGGTTTGGAGGTGGAGGAAGAATTTGTTTAGTAGGAATGGGTAGAGGATTTAAAAGACCTATTGGTTTTAGAGTAGTGGTGTGGGTAGTTACCATTCATAGGTAAAAGCCCAGATCGAATACTGATACCAAATTATAATAGGCTTTCTCACAGACAACAGCAGAGCAGAACAGATAATACCAAGAAATAGAAAATAATATAAGAGACAATAGATGGAATAGAATAACACTACAAAAATCACATATATTAGGTTTTCACATATATATTAGATTTGGATACCGTGTGTGCCCTTGTAATATTCCAAACGAAGATTCCAAATGAAGTCAGAACTTTTCCGTAACGCAAATGATTGTTTAAGAATTAAAAAAAAAATCATTTTATTTAAAATGAAATAGACAAACTAAAAATGAAAAAAAAAACTCAAATAAAATGATAAAAAAAAATTAAAGACATTAAAATAAACAAAGTAACAAAATAAAATATATCTAATTACTCCTTGTACCTTTCTTTTTCACACTTCGTCTCATCCCAATTTTTTACCTCTTATTTTAATTAATTTTTTCATCCTGCCTACACCTCTTGTATTCAATTATTTTATGACGAATTCTTCCTCCACCCCTATACACTCTTTCTGCACCTATATAAAAAATTTAATTCTCAAAGTACTCATATTAAAATGACAAAAATGATCTTGAGTACAAAATGACAACTGAATGACACTCGCATTCGATTCATATTTTGAAAAATGACAACTGCATGACACCTTATCCGATTCAATTTAAAAAAAATTGTAAATCGGATGACACCCTCATTCGATTCACATTTAAGAAACAATTATAAACCAGATGACACTTCCATCTAGTTGTGATTTGCAAAACAAAATAACAACTGGATAAAATCTCATCTAGTTGTCAAACTCTCAAACTGCAAAAGTTGTCGTTCATCATTGACAGTCTTTCTATCACCAAATTAACTACTATAATTAACAATATTACTCACAAATTACTAATAAACATCAATAATTACTTACTTAAAACTTGTTTGAAGCTTTAACTTAATAGACAATATAGGAGAATTATGAAGGTGAAGAAGATAAAAAACAATACTTACTTTTCTAATTTGAAAATAAGAGTATATATATAATTTCATATTTAATATAAAAGTGAAGAAAAAGGAGAGAGGTTTTCTAATTTTGAAGTAAGAGTATATACATAATTTTATATTTAATATAAAAGTGAAGAAAGAGGGTGCGGGAGAAGAAGAATTCGTCTTATTCTCTTATCAATTTTGGGCTCAAGCCCATCTTTAACATTTACCCTGAATGCATTAGGGTTCCTTACTTATCCATGATCCGCAGCTTCTCCTTTCTAACTCTAACCCTAGATTTGCCACACCGCAATTCTCCTTTCTAACTCTAACCCTAGATTTGCCACATCGCAGAGCCATTTTTTCTTCCTCTGAATCCTTCATTTTTCATTTCAAGCACCATTTTCCTTCTCTTCTCCAACGCTTCTCATCACTTATATCTCTGCCATCCTTCATTTTCTCACCTTACTATTCTTTGTTTTCGAGCTCCTTCACGCCGCCTTCAATCTTTTTTTCGTCAGATGGGTTCTGTAGCAGTGGTATAAAGATCCTACCTTTCATCTGCCAAGGTTGCAAAGGGTTGAAGCTTTCTGCTCCCTTCTTTCTTTTTCCTCGATTTCTGTTTATGTTTAGGATTAAATATGACTGCTTCGCATCTTTCAATTTTATCTCAGTCAATCATATCAATTTAATCAAATACAAATTTTGTATGGTTTTTCTTTATTTGTACAAACAACCTTATCTTAATGACCTTTAAAATATTATAAATTATCAGACAAAGATAAACCTTATATAAAGGTGATAAAATACAAGAGTTGGCTCAAAGAAGCTGTTTTAATTTGTCAGTCAGCCTATTCATGCATTTGCAAGGCCAGATCATGCTCGTCGTTTTAAAGCGCAACTGTAAACTTTAATGGAGAGACCTTTGAAAGCCTTATTTTCTGCGGATCTTAACACTCTTGCATAAAGAGGTCCATCTAGAGCTTTGGCTGCAAGAGTTCTGGTGAGCAAATGAGATTTTATTAATAATCTCCTTCCTAGTCTTTCTTTCTTTCTTTAAAATTTTAATCACTCTTAGGACACCCAGTTTGTAGTTTGATGTATATGGATTTTGATCTTTAATACTGGAATTGGAAAAGTAATTCATCCTATAAAAATATTCAAAATTGTATTAGTATAACAAGAAATACAAGTAGAAATTTATCAAGTGTTTAATGTATCATAAATACAAAAATCATTTTAATACCTACTTTGTTGGTAGCCAGAAGAATTTTGATAAGATTGTTTAAAGCTGAGTTTTCCAGTTTAGCTTTCTCTGTATTACTGGTTTAAATGTCAACTTATATAAGCCATTTCACGACCAAATATACACTTACAAATAGATATTTAATTTTGCAGTCTCTTTTGGGGTGCATCTCTCCAGAATATGTAGAGGCTGCTTGATTCATTAGATTTAGCTTTTCTGCAACCAAATAGAATAGTAGAATTTCAGATTAGGTTAATAGAAATATAGCCACAAATGTTAGGATTTCAGATTAGATTAAGAATAGAAATATAGCCACAAATGTTAGGATATAAAGAATTTCATGGTTGATCTAAAAGATTTTTTCTGTATGTATTTTTTGTTTGGATATTAACCGGATGAAACAGGAGTCTACAAGAATTTATTACAAGAAACTGCTCATAGAGCTGGACTGAATCTTCCTGTTTATGCAACAATTCGTTCTGGACCAGGTCATGGTCCTAACTTCTCATGTACAGTTGAGATTGCAGGAAGCATCTTACAGGAGACCCAGCTAGGACCAAGAAACAGGCTCAAAAAAATGCTGCCATGGCTGCTTGGGCTGCATTTGAAAAAATGGCAGCATTGTGATTCTTCAATCATATTTTTGTGTCTGCATATTAGCTGCCTTAGTTGGACTTTTTTCAACATACCTTTCTTTTTTTTTTTTTCACATTATTCTATCTTTCCTCCCCACATGTTACTTATTGGTATTGTTTTAAATTTCTAGTGTGTCAGAGCATAGTTTATCATCTTCATTTTCTCCTGATGCTAGAAGAGGCAATGAAGAACAAAAGTCATCATAGCTCGCATCCTTGCAAATGGTTTCAAAAGTGATAGTCAACTGGGATGGCAAAAATCGACTACAACCTTTTTGATAGTCTTATAAATGCTTGAACTCTGTCTTGTCGGTAGGGTGAAAAAAAAAAAAAAATAAGGATATGAATTCGATGCCATCAATGAAAGATAAAAAGAATCATGAGGGTTTCCATAGTGGGTTGAATTAGGCTTCATTCTCATTATGGTTAGAAGCGCGATGATTGAAAAAAAATTAGCTAGTAGAGAGAAAGGGAATGGCATGGGTCTTTATCTCTCATTTTCTTCTTTCAGCCTGTTGTTGATAGGAAATGGAGATAAGGTTTACGTTTTCATCTCCATCTCTCTCAATGTTCTGTAGTAATCAATAAATAAGTAACTTCTCACTACCATAAATTTGTGTCATTTTATAATATTATATTAACTTACAAGAAGAACATTTTATAATATTTCAAGTAATATATGTTAAATTATATTGATTTAATTCATGTGTTTTAGATTATTCTAAGTCAAATTGAGCCTCTGACCCAACAACAAATATTGGGTATATGTGGATTGCAACAATCGACTCAAGAGGCTCTCTAAAGGGCTGGAGGCTCTCAATCAATCTCTTTCGGACACAATAACTTCGACTCTCTGAGCTATCCTCCCAATATGGCTAATTATATGGGACAAATGGCTGTGGCCATGAGCAAGCTCTCAACTCTGGAAGGATTCGTTAGACAGGTACCTTGCACTACTTTGACTTAAGGTGCATCTTCCAAATTTTAATGTGTGGGTATATATAGTAATGTTATTCATCACATTTCACAATTAATATTCTCTACAATTGACCTTTTAATAATGAACGAATATGTATTTCTTGTGTTGTCTGAAAGAATGTAATATTTTATGCGTGTCAATGTCATTACTCTAAAAACATCTTCATCATGGACATTGAATTTGGCATTGGTGATTTGGTGAGGGAGTTTAGTGACCGTTTGATCTTTGTTGATTAGTTTGGTGGTCCCTACGACCTTGTTTCCATAATGAAACCATGTTTCCATAACGAATCTCGTGGGGTTAGGTAACATGAAGAATCTGGTGTTCTTTGGGTAGGGAAACCTGCCCCAACCCTATAAACTACTCCTTCTATGCATGTCTCTCTCTCTTAGGTTGTTAGATGGAATCTACAAACAGATTATAAAATCTGCATCTCATTTAGAGGTACATTGGATTGGGGACTAATGTTTTTATCTCGACAAGGACTCTTTTTCTTTTCGGATTTGTCTGGTACAACTACTTGGATACATATGTATACCGACACAATAAACATGCACCTTAATAGGGAAAATTACGTGCAATCAGATTGAGTTTTGTGTGTACTAAAGATTAAAAGTAGTAGGAAAACAGCATCTTGATTATAGTACTAGTTAAGATTAAATACCCAAATATATATTTAGCTTGTTTGATATAGTTTAGTACTAACGCGTATTAAAAGCATACTGCAAAGTTACCATAATAAGAACAATGGAACATATATAGCTAAAGTGCAGTAACTGTAATACTGAAAGTTTAAATTGTTTTGAACATTTCATTAACATTGAATGCCAATGGGAAAGGATAGTGTGTACTACTGATCATATACACGTGACACTAGGTAGATGAGTGGTCCCTCACCAATACAATTCTAATTAAAAGATATCCCTTAGCCCCATATCTGTCTGATGTCATGGTCATAAACGTTTGACTTGAAGACACAACACATACCCTTTCCCATAACTTCCTTTTTGACTACTTCATTCAAACGGACAACGTTGAGTCTAATATGGAGTTGTGTTCGCTTAGTGGACTTTGGGTTTGAAACGGATGAGTTTTGAATGAAATGGGACATATGCTTCT
>Ga0209700_100216_pt1 | contig 96961 bp, 42 predicted proteins | sample SiratroredBW_FD_187528 | JGI IMG/M metagenome (GOLD analysis project Ga0209700, IMG submission 187528) | Root nodule microbial communities of legume samples collected from California, USA - Siratro red BW (SPAdes) (version 2) | ecosystem: Host-associated > Plants > Roots > Nodule | place: USA...
TATTTTTTTTTTTTTTTTTTATAAATAGTTCGTTAGGATAAATAAAATTGCTACCTTTTTATTTCTAAAAAACACCACAGGATTGTTAAAAAAACGAAGAGAAGATTTATTAATAAAATAATCTTATTCTCTCATGAAATATTTTGGTTCTATTTGTTTGTGCTAAAGGAAGTCATTACTAAAAGTTGATTTATTTTGAAGTGATTTATATATTGATAGAAATTAATATATGCTTATTCACGGTAAAAGAAAATATATTATTTTAATTAAAAATGGTTTGTCTCTTTTTTTACCAGATTTTTGCTTCTACTTTTTCTTTAAATTAGTTTTCTCATAGTTAGTAATTATTTTATTAAAAACACTTAAAAAAAACTTAAACAAACATATTTTGATCCATAAATACAATTTTTTTTTTACAATTACCCTCCCAAACTGAACTGAATAATTCTGTACAAAAAAAAAAATATACATGTTAGAGAATCGGAGTTAGGACAATAGAAGAAACATTTTGCAATTTTTTAAATAGGAGAGAAGGATAATTAGTCATGATGCTGATCTCAACATCATTTTACCTAGTAATCAGGGCATTAAGTTGCATAAACAATATTAATAAGTGTTAATGTTGAAAATAAAGAATAAATTTCTGAGTTGTTGCTTGTGTGTAGCTGATTAAGGTTGATTCCATAAGTTGATATTTTATTTTGTAAGTAAACTTACTTTATTTACGGAAATCCATCTTCTTTTATTTGAAGTTTTACTAAAAAGTAACTAAAAGTAAGCCTATAGTCTACGTGAAAATCTACTATATTTTTTCACTTTACTTCAAAAGAGATGCGTCCTTGTGACTATTGATCATTACCCATCACTGACCCAAAAACTTGATGAAAATGAGGAAGGTATCTTAGTCTCGTACCCACAATAGAACTTAGTACTTTTCTTTTCCCATTGACTTTGGCCCATGGTCTAAGTCATGTGTGGTGAACTTCTACCAACCCCATCACAAACATGTGGTTGGCTTTGGGTGTGTTATAATTCTAATTTATGTCTTACAGAAAATGATTTCACTACTTGAAGTCTTGGAAATGATTTTGAATAGTTGAGTTTACAAAGAGACATTCCTTTCACTCATTCTCATTTTGTTTTTGACTTTTTTTGTGTGTATTTTAATGAATGGTAATCAAATGGAGATTTCAATATTTATATCAACTTGTATAATTTAAGTTATAAAGTAAATAGAACTCTTCAACAACAACTAATTTTAAAAAAATAAAGAATATGATAAAAATTATATACTAATTTAAGCTGATTTTCTTTTAGAAAAAATAAATAAAAATTGTAAACAACAACTAATTTTATATATAAAAAAAATTGTCATGGAAACAGAATTGCGAATCACAGTATTCAAATACGAATCACGCAATCAAACTACAATTCGGAGTATAAAATTATTCATCAGAAATTATGTATAGCGAAAAACAACTTTCTTAACAAATCGGAATTCAAATAGTAAGGTTCTTTTCCAAAAAAAAGCTGAAATGAATAAAGGAAAACTAAATATGGTATTGAGATGTTTCAATGTAAAGAAAACACTTATAACCTATATCTAAATGATCTCTCATAAATGAAAATCTTCTATGTTTTATCTGAATCTCAAAATATAAGATAAAATAAATTGCTAATAAAACTGTACCAACTTGTCTCCATCTTATAATAAATTGATTCTAGGTATTAACTTTCAGGATTACAGGTTTATCAACAGAACATTAACTTTACTCTTTTCACTACAAAAAGGAATGGTGAAATCTACTTTTTAATATCTTAAAAACCTAAGGTAAGTAAGCTTTTGTCTTAATGTTAAAAGGGTAAGTAAAAGTTGCTTCTAAATGAGGTGATCTATACAACATGCCTATGTTAACAAACTGACACACCAAAATTCTACTTTTATATTGACTTTCCTTGTGAGTTCCTTCCATCATTTATTAATTACTAAATATCAAACATGACTTTTCTCATGGACTTCCAATTCTTGTATAATTTTAAGTTTTTAAAAATTGAATTCTTTAAGCATATATTAAGATTGATAATACAGGTTGACCTGATTTACTTTGATTTATCTTGTAAGCAAAGAGTAGGATAGGAATGGGACGATCTGCGTAAGAATTGGAAATTAATTTTGTTGATCTGTCTTGTATAATAATTGAGTTGTAGACCTCCAAATCATCCTATATAAATAAAAAATTACACGTAATATTATAATATTAATCTTTTTTTATGTTTCACCTGTTTGTGACATTCCATGAACATATCATTGACAATAAAATTTAGATAAACTAAATAAATATAAGATTAATATTTAACTACATTCACATAACATAAATTTTAAAAAAATTATAAAAAACTATTATGCTATCTTAAAAATATTAACAATTAAATAAAATATTTAAAATTATTTCAGTTCCGAAATTATTCACCAAGTCATAAGTTTAGAATTTAGGTTTTATAAATTTTTCTATTGAGATAAGATGACATGAGATAAAATTTAACATCCTGAACTTTAAATAAGATTTTCGTTCGTAAAAATAAAAAATATATTTTTCTGTCTCAAAAACATCTATAATAAAAAAATATTAAAAACATCAATAATCAAATAAAATATTAATTAAAGTATAAGCTTTATAACCAATAACTAAATAAAACATTAATTAAAATATTAATATTATAAGATTTTTCAATAACAATAAAATTTGTGAGGTCTTATAAATGACTCAATACATTAAAAATCACAAAAGGTAAATTAAATCTTTATATAATGACTTTTACAATTAAATTTGTTTATAACAATCAAGATTATAAGAAGGTCTTGGAGGTGATGTGATAAATTAGAAATCAATAAACCTAGTTTACTGACTCTTATAATAAGAACTACTTAATTGTAAGTTTTATAAAACCTTTCATCAAAATAAAAATAAATCATATTTGTTCTGGGTTTATATTTATTCATTCTGAGCTTCTTATATTCTTATTATTGGATAAATATATACTCCTGTCTTATCATGGTAATGTTATTTGTACTTCTAACAGAGGATAAAATATTTACTGCTCTTAGTATACCAATATACCGATAGAATGGATATATGTAGAAAATCTCGTCCACACCAATATTACATATTATATATAGAATTTTAATCGGTGGTGAAAATGACTAGTTATATAGGTTTAAATAACTCTAATCGGTGACATAGACTATAGTTATATAGACATTAAATAATTTTAATCGGTGAAAGTGACTGTACTTATAAAGAAAGGTTTTATGTATTTTGATAGGTGAGAATAACTCAACTCATTTAAGTATCTTAAAAATGAGATATGCTTTGATGGGGAACTTCTGAACTTTGTCTGTTGTGAAGATGTCCATCCATGCAAATTAATTGCAGACAACCAACAAAAGGTAGGAAGCCCTTGTTTTCTTATTTTTTATGTTTAAACTGAGAGAAAATTGTTACCTTACATTATGAAATTATAGAGAAAACATTTTAAATCACTTAAAATACATATTTGAATAAGAAAACAATATGTGGGTTTAGAGGTGTAATACCTAACGAGTTTTTTATTAAAAAAATAATATGAAGTATCTGAATTACAAAAAAAATTATAAAAAAGACAGCATATTTTTAGAGTTGTTTTTCTAATATTTTCTTACTATTTTATCTTAATATAGTAAGAACTGTATTTAATTATAATAATTGTTCTTATATTTTATTGATTTTTTTATTAAAGTAAAAAAATAAACAGGTATGCAGTCATTATAACTTCTTTGCTTTCCTCAATAACAATAAAAAAAAAATATTGTTATTTGAATATGCATAATAATATTTTAGATTTAATTCAGAGTTACATGATTGTAAATTATATTGTGTTAGCTGTGTTAATGAAGAATTTTACTGATATATTTATTTTATAAATAATATCCTAATATTACTTAAGCAAGTCCTCATTCTCATTTTGATTCAAATTTACTTAGTAATCATAGAAATAAGCATAGCAATGAACTCAAACTAATATGACTAATAAGGACAATTATTTTGTATTTTGAAGTAAGTTAACTTTGACATAAGTGGTATAAATGTGTATATTAACATTTACATTTTTTATTGAATGTTTACATATCTCCTCTCTTTATTTAGTTTTAGTGTTTGTCTCTTTGAAAATTTATAGTTTGTTTAAAATATTATTTATTATAGTTTATAGTAATTTTTTAAGAAATAGTTAATTAAAAATGTTAATAATTATTAACCCAAATATAATTCATAAACATGCCATTAAAGTATCATGGGAACATTTTATAAATGAGCAAATATGAGCAGATATTTTAAATATATAATTTTTAATACTAATTTCTTTTATTTTAAAGATTACACGTTCTAAGGTATAATGCGCCTAATAATTTATATTCAAAACACATAATTGTGTGTCTATTAAAATTAACTCATACATTTCTTCATATTAATTTTTAGAAGATAATTTATTTCAAATATTAAAATTAACTTATACACAAACTACTAATTTGTAACAAAAAAAATTATATAATTTTTAAATTTTTTATTCTTCAAATTATGTTCAAATTAGTTTAACTAATAGAAAACTTTAATTTACTTTTGCATTTTTCTTTTCAAAAATTCTAAAAATTATTTATTTAAACATATACAAAACAAAATATTATTTATATAATATACTCATGAAACTATAGGCTAACGGTCTTTATCATCTCATCATCTAATCTAATATTAATATATAAAGATAGTTTAAACCATATTTTTTTCTATATGGAAAATCTTTATTTTAGTGAATCATATAAGTACTAAAATAAAATAATCAATTATTACTCTTTCAGGAGATTTGAAGAATATTAATAAAGTATATAATTTATTAGAGTTTGATTTAATTAAATTATGAATTTTATTATAAAAATGATTATAGAGTTATTAAGGATAACTAATACACTTAGGTTAAGGTCAGGTGAAAGAATACTTTATATAATATAAATATTTTAATTTAACTATATAAGGTATAATGTGTAAACTAATTCAACGTTGTTACTAGTGTTACTAGATGATACTATTTTCTAACACATTTTAATATTTCAATGTTGTCATTAGTGATAGAGAATAATATTTTTTGTTTCATTCTAATATTCTAATGTTGTTACTAGTGATAGAAGATAGTATTTTCTACTCTATATAATCTAAATAGTACTCAGACTAAGTGAGTGAAGGGATGTTATTCATCCTTATCATTTTGTATGTGAATTTTGAAATATTTTATATTTTTATTATTTGGATCAGTTTGGTGGGAAAGTTGTTAGGAATATGTTGATTAGTTTTTTAAGAGTCTATAGTTGTATACATATATGAATTTTGAATTATTTTGTCTTTTTTTTTATTTATATGAACCAGTTTGGTGGACCAGATTAGTGGACCAATTTGGTGACACATTTTAATATTTCAATGTTGTCATTAGTGATAAAGGATAATATTTCTTGTTTCATTCTAATATTCCAATATTGTCACTAATAACAGAGGATAATATTTTCTGCTCCATATAATCTAAACAATACTCAGACTAAGTGAGTGTACAAATGTTAATCATCCTTATCATTTTGCATGTGAATTTTGAAATATTTTATCTTTTTATTATATGGATCAGTTTGGTGGGAAAGTTGTTAGGAATATATTGATTAGTTTTTTAAGAGTCTATAGTTATATACATATTGAATTTTTTTTGTCGTTTTTATTTATATGGACCAGTTTGATGGATCAGTTTGGTGACACATTTTAATATTTCAATGTTGTCATTAGTTATACAGGATAGTATTTCATGTTTCATTCTAATATTCAAATATTGTAAGTAGTGACAGAGGATAGTATTTTCTGCTCCATATAATCTGAACAAGACTCAGACTAAGTGAGTGTAGGGATGTTAATCATCCTTATCATTTTACATGTGAATTTTGAAATATTTTATCTTTTTATTATATGGATCAGTGTGGTAGGAAAGTTGTCAGGAATATATATTGATTAGTTTTTTAAGAGTCTATAGTTGTATACATATATGAAATTTGAAGTGTTTTGTCTTTTTTTTATTTATATGGACCAATTTAGTGGACCAGTTCGGTGACACATTTTAATATTTTAATGTTGTCATTAGTGATAGAGGATAGTATTTCTTGTTTCATTCTAATATTCCAATATTGTCACTAGTGACAGAGGATAGTATTTTCTGTTCCATATAATTTGAACAATACTCAGATTAAGTAAGTGTAGGATGTTAATCATCCTTATCATTTTACATGTGAATTTTGAAATATTTTATCTTTATATTATATGGATCATTTTGGTGGGAAAGTTGTCAGGAATATATTGATTAGTTTTTTAAGAGTTTATAGCTGTATACATATGTCAATTTTGAAATGTTTTGTCTTTTTTTATTTACATGGACAATTTTGGTAGACCAGTTTGGTGACACATTTTACTATTTCAATGTTGTCATTAGTGATAGATGATGATATTTCTTGTTCCATTCTAATATTTCAATATTGTCAGTAGTGATAGAGGATAGTATTTTCTGCTCCATATAATTTGAACAATACTCATACTAAGTGAGTGTAGGGATGTTAATCATCCTTATCATTTTAAATGTGAATTTTGAAATATTTTATTTTTTTATTATATAGATCAGTTTGGTGGGAAACTTGTAAGGAATATATTCATTATTGATTAGTTTTTTAAGAGTCTATAGTTGTATACATATATAAATTTTGAAGTGTTTTGTCTTTTTTATTTATATGGACCAGTTTGGTGACATATTTTAATATTTCAATGTTGTCATTAGTGATAGAGGATAGTATTTCTTGTTTCATTCTAATATTCCAATATTGTCACTAGTGACAGAGGATAGTATTTTCTGTTCCATATAATCTGAACAATATTCAGACTAAGTGAGTGTAGGGATGTTAATCATCTTATCATTTTACATATGAATTTTGAAATATTTTATCCATTTATTATATGGATCAGTTTGGTGGGAGAGTTGTCCGGAATATATGGATTAGTTTTTTAAGAGTCTATAGTTGTATACATATGTGAATTTTGAGGTGTATTGTCTTTTTTATTTATATAGATCAGTTTGGTGACACGTTTTAATATTTCAATGTTGTCATTAGTGATAGAGGATAATATTTTTTGTTTCATTCTAATATTCTAATTTTGTCACTAGTGACAGAGGATAGTATTTTCTACTTCATATAATCTAAACAGTACTCATACTAAGTGAGTGTAAGGATGTTATTCATCCATATCATTTTCATGTGAATTTTGAAATATTTTATATTTTTATTATATGGATCAGTTTGGTGGGAAAGTTGTTAGGGATATATTGATTAGTTTTTTAAGAGTCTATAGTTGTGTACATATGTGAATTTTTGAAGTGTTTTGTCTTTTTTTATTTATATGGACCAGTTTGGGAGACCAGTTTGGTGACACATTTTAATATTTCAATGTTGTCATTAATGATAGAGGATGATATTTCTTGTTTCATTGTAATATTACAATATTGTCCATAGTGATAGAGGATAGTATTTTCTGCTCCATATAATCTGAACAATACTCAGACTAAGTGAATATAGGGACGTTAATCATCCTTATCATTTTACATGTGAATTTTGAAATATTTTATTTTTTTATTATATAGATCAGTTTGGTGGGAAACTTGTAAGAAATATATTGATTAGTTTTTTAAGAGTCTATAGTTGTATACATATGTGAATTTTGAAGTGTTTTGTCTTTTTTATTTATATGGACCAGTTTGGTGACACATTTTAATATTTCAATGTTGTCATTAGTGATAGAGTATACTATTTCTTGTTTCATTCTAATATTCCAATATTATCACTAGTGACAGAGGATAGTATTTTCTGCTCCATATAATATGAACAATACTCAGATTAAGTAAGTGTAGGGATGTTAATCATCCTTATCATTTTACATGTGAATTTTGAAATATTTTATCGTTTTATTATATGGATCAGTTTGGTGGAAAGGTTGTCAGGAATATATTGATTAATTTTTTAAGTGTTTATAGCTGTATACATATGTGAATTTTGAAATGTTTTGTCTTTTTTTATTTATATGGACCATTTTGGTAGACCAGTTTGGTGACACATTTTACTATTTCAATGTTGTCATTAGTGATAGAGGATAGTATTTATTGTTTCATTCTAATATTCCAATATTGTCAGTAGTGATAGAGGATAGTATTTTCTGCTTCATATAATCGGAACAATACTCAGACTAAGTGAGTGTAGGGACGTTAATCATCCTTATCATTTTACATGTGAATTTTGAAATATTTTATTTTTTTATTATATAGATCAGTTTGGTGGGAAACTTGTAAGGAATATATTGATTAGTTTTTTAAGAGTCTAATTGTATACATATGTGAATTTTGAAATGTTTTGTCTTTTTTATTTATATGGACCAGCTTGGTGACACATTTTAATATTTTAATGTTGTCATTAGTGATAAAGGATAGTATTTCTTGTTTCATTCTAATATTCCAATATTGTCACTAGTGAGAAAGGATAATATTGTCACTAGTGAGAGGATAGTATTTTCTGCTCCATATAATCTGAACAATATTCAGATTAAGTGAGTGTAGGGATGTTAATCATCCTTATCATTTTACATGTGAATTTTGAAATATTTTATTTTTTTATTATATAGATCAGTTTGGTGGGAAACTTGTAAGGAATATATTGATTAGTTTTTTAAGAGTCTATTGTATACATATGTGAATTTTGAAGTATTTTGTCTTTTTTATTTATATGAACCAGTTTGGTGACACATTTTAATATTTCAATATTATCATTAGTTATAGAGGATAGTATTTCTTGTTTCATTCTAATATTCCAATATTGTCACTAGTGACAGAGGATAATATTTCTTGTTCCATATAATCTGAACAATACTCAGACTAAGTGAGTGTGGGGATGTTAATCATCCTTATCATTTTACATGTGAATTTTGAAATATTTTATTTTTTTATTATATGGATCAGTGTGGTGGGAAAATTATGAAGAATATATTGATTAGTTTTTTAAGAGTATGTAACTATATGCATATGTGAACTTTGAAGTGATTTTTTTTTATTTATATGGACCAGTTTGATGAAAAAGTTGTCACAAATATATTAATTGGATTGGTTTTTTAAGAGTCTGTATAGCTATACTTAGATAAAATATGTTTGAGGTATATATATATATATATATATATATATATATATATATATATATATATATATATATATATATATATTGTGTACCAAGGACCAGAACATCTCAAATATTTTTAATAATTTTATTTTTCATTGTTATTAAAAAAATAATTAATATACTAAAAGAATGAAAAATCAATAAACTAAACTAAAAAGTTAAGTTTATGAAAAAGATTGTAAAATTCTTAGGATTAAATTAAATCAAACACCTCTCTATTACGATGTGATACAAAATTGTATAATATAATTTTCAAAACGTTATTATTAGTCATTAAATTTATCCAAAACAAAATTTTAACTAGAATCCAAATCCAATGGATTAGCTCAATTACTTTTTAACTCCACAAAGACTTAACTGTTGTCTAGTAAAAATAAAACACAAAAAAACCAAAATTGCGAAAAGATGAATAAATATTTTAATTTCAACAATTAAATAATACTATGATACATCGGTTCACTTGTTTTACTTATAAATAAATATATAAATAAGTCAAATTGTAATTCTGATATCTTTTAGAACTTTTTTGGTTAATATGTAGTTTTACATAATTTTATTATTTATTATATTTTAATTAGTTAAACAAATTCTGAACAATACCTCAAAGTAATATATTAGATTTTAAATTTCAGTTAAACTAAAATAAAAAAGTGTGTAAAAATATATTATTAAATTAAAATTAATAATTTTCTAATATCTGAATACTAACAACATCACATTTTTAAAAAAATCAAAGTTTAACAAAAGTCAAAGATTATATGAGAAAACTCGAAAATAAGTGTACCTTTAATTAATTACGATTTTTAATTAACATGTATTAATATCACAAATTATATATACAAGACTTTGAATCAGTTCTCACCATAACCTAAGGCTTCATTTCCTAAACAGATAAATATATATGGTTGGTTTATCCAAGAAGGCATGGATGATCAATAACAACAAAAGTTAGGTAGCTGGGAAAATTCACTAATCAAATTACCAATATAATTAACTAAATATCTTTCTGTCTAAAAGGAATATAAGAAAAAGTTGTTATTTCGTGTGGTTCAGAATATTGATGATGGAACACCATATATTCTACCATTTATATGACTTCTTACATTCAGACAAAACTATATTAGTTGGGTTAAGCATATCCTCTGGGGACCTTAATTTCCTTTAGCAGCAACTCATAGCTCTATAGATAGGTAGTTTAATTAAAGAAAGTATTAAGAAAAGAAGTTGATAATTGATGTGTGTCATATTTTATTTATATCTTCACGTTATACATCAAATAATTGCAAAAGTAGGTTATGATTTTCATGTTTGTATTCAAGTGTTTGATTTTAATGTTTCTTGCAGATTAGGGAAGATACTTCACCTATGTGGATGAGATTGCAAATTCTGGTATTCAATTCAATTATTAGTCTACAAATCTTACATTGTGATAGTATTGGGCTTATGTAAAAACAAATCCAAAATTTTTGTTTCGCAGTAGCTTCCTGCATTTACAAAATTGTGATCTCAGCTATATAAAATAAGTAAAATGTCTAAAATATCCTTGAGTTTTAAAATAATAAATTAAGGTTTTTATTTTCTGTTTCTTCTTTATAGTTCCTATGTATCTTCTTCTGTTGTGTTGTGCTTTGTTAGCACTTCATCAAATTATGAATACTAGGAAGAAACTAAAACTAAATTGAAAGAAAAAAAAATTACATACATTATAAACAATGTTGATAATAGATAACGGTAGAAGATTGAAAATGCTTAAGATCCACTGTATCATTTAGAGGATAATACTTCAGGGAAATAGAAAAATCACAAGACATTTTTTATTATAAAAGAAAAAATAAATAGAAAAAAATAAAAATAATAATTTATAGATGCAAAGGGTAATTTCGGTATTTTAAAAATGATAAGGGAAGGTCACAATTTGTATAGTGTAGTAAGTAACTGCCCTGCCCAGATGACCAAAACTCAGGGTTTGTCTCTTTTTTTTCAGATCTATAAAATTGTTTTCAAGTGATAGGTTCGTCCGTGGATTTTCTCCCCTTTGCAACCCATTCAATTTGCATCATTTTGCGTGCAATGATCTGAATCGCTTTTGTTGCTCCACCGTTGTTATTAGTTTTAATCTGTGGAAAACGTTTCTGATCGTTCATGCAAAATGATGTCAATTTGTGGGTTTATTTTACTGGGCTTAATCCAGTTTGCATGACAAAAAGTAACTCACGAGGTATGAACTTGGATTCTTCTTATCCTTATCCTTGTCTTTTATTCAATCAGATATTTCTTCGTTTTCAGTGGAATCTCAATTTTGCTGATATGCCATTTGAGTTCATGCTAGAAAAGGAAAATCATTGTTGCAGTTTTAGGGTTTGTTTCCCTTAATTTGAATGGAAAGGGGATCTGTGATTGTTCATTTGTCGACTAATTGAATTTGCTGTTGTTATGTGTACGTAGAACTCTTTGTTTCCATTAGAAATATTGCTTCAAGCTTATAGCGGATTAGTTGTAGATATTTTATTTACTGGTCTAAGATTTAGTCTATGTAAGAGGGATTTTTTATTTTCACTTCGAATTAAAACCCCTTGTGAGATTTTTGCTGGAGAGCCAGCACCCTTTATTAACATGTTCTTAACATGTCTGCGATTTCCCTATACTTTGAGGGATTACAGATGAAATCATTTGGGAGATTGCTCAGGGCGTTATAAGTGTATTATTCTTTATTATTTTGTTTGAGATTCAATATATTAGATCATTCTCTTGTGAGAAGAGATCTCCCGTTTCTTAGAAAAACCTTGGCAGGGTTCAATGTAGACTCTTTTCCATGGTTACTGATTGTTTGATTTGGAGTATAGAGATCAGATCTCCTGCAAAAATTTGTCAGTTATATGACACTTTTCCTTAAAATAATCAAAAATACCTTTGGATATTTTTATTTTCAAAGCAGGGGTGCAGCCTATGGAAAAGAGTTTTTTTTTTTTTTTTGAAATCATTTTAGTAGCAGTTACAGCAACTGCAATAATAACTTTTTTCTTTTTTTCTGGTGATGTAGTGATGCTACTTTGATATAAGTTCTAATGTGAAATGCACATCACCACCACCTGGGTCCGTTGATTGGCCTACTGGACTCAAACCATCTTCCAAACTATTTTTTTTTTACAACTATTTTAAAATTAAATCAAAGAGAAGATAAATGTCCAACTGCAGAGAGAGAGAGAGAGAGAGGTTTTAGGTGTTATTAGTACTTTGTATGAACTATTTTAAAATTAAATCAAAGAGAAGATAAGTGAGAGAGGTTTTAGGTGTTATTAGTATTTGTATTTTAAAAATGTTAATTAGCAATAGTATTTTTGATATTTTAAGAATTTGTATAGTGCAAGTCACAAATTTATGTATATAGTAGAGTCCAGTTACAGTGAGACAGATTCACAATAACTAAATAAATATTTATTGTTACAAAATGGATAATTTAAATATTGTTTGAAAAATGGAAAAATAAATCTATATATAGGAGATAGTAGATGTTATTTAAGCTGACTTAAGAGTTCTACTTTATACTAGAACAATTATAATTATTTTCATCAAAATATTGTTCAAACTGAACTAAATTTATCAATAAACATTTGTGTGAAATTTTATTGATGATACTTTTGTAGGACTGGAAAAAGGTTCCAAAAGTCAAGATCGATTCTTTAGAGCATTAACCATAGCAACGGGGAAATTATCAAAATCAGTTATGTTCTAGGAAAAATAAACTTTTGGTCAAGTCTTCACACGATAATCCAACAATAAAATTATCAAAATCAGTTATGTTCTAGGAAATATAAACTTTAGATAAAGTCTTCACGATAATCAAACAATAATATTATCAAAATCAGTTATGTTATAGGAAATATAAACTTCAGGTAAAATCTTCACGAGTCAATTTCTTCCTATCTTAAATTGCACCCGGATCCCAATATAAGTGGGTGAAAGTGTAATTGATGAATATGAAGGTAGCATTTTCTAAACTACTAACATGCAAATTGTGACGGTTCAAGGTTTTAGGTGACTTAAAAGAAAATTAAAAACTAAACTACTAACATGCAAATTGTAACGGTTCAAGGTTTTAGGTGACTTAAAAGAAAATTAAAAACTAAGATTTTTATAAATTAATTAAATGATTTATAATAATTATGATTTTTTTATCTAAAATTTATTTTTTGAAATTTTTGTGATATAAAATTATCCAATAACATAATTAAAAAAATATATATTTTAATAGATAATAAAGTAAATCTGTTTAATTTCTATTAAGACATTGGTGTTAAATAATATTTTATTAATTGAAGTTTTGAAAAAAAAAATTATGCTCAAACAAAATTATTAACATTATACATTTGAAAAATATTTATTATTTTTATATAATCAAGAATTTCATTTAGTTTACCATTTTTCAATCTTATACTCTCTTTCACAATATTTAAATTTAAAAATAAGTTTAAGTCACCAAGATTTAATATCTATTACTTTTCTCCATTAGATAATTTTTCAAAATAATTTGATGTAAAAGAAAATCTATATTAGTTACTAGTAAGTCTCTCAATTTTATAAATTTATTCATAACATTTGTATGATTTAACAAAAGTTTAACTTTCTTATTTTTAAAGTTTTGAATAGTCTATTTCACGTCTTTTACTTGACATGTTTATATTTTTATATAAAATTGAAAACTATCATATATTATTTATAAATATATAAAATAAGACTAAAAAAATAAGATCTGCTTGTAAAAAAAAGAAATGAACTTGAAGACTTAAGTTTCATTCTATTTTATAGGTTTCGTCCTTCGATAAATGTTTAAATTTAATATATAAATTTTAAATTTCTAATGTTTTTTCTTGAATATACACAAATTATTTTGAGATTAATTAAACAATAATAAAAAATAAAATGATTTTGAGATCGATTTATCATTTTTTACTTGATATTGACGTACTCAAGATGAGCAAAAGTCAATAAAAACTTCAATCCCTCAATCTACATGTCAAAACTTCCAAGTAAAGAATTGCACATAAAAGAACATATTCTGATGGCTAAAAGAGTTGGATAAATGAAGCATATAAAAATAGAAGTCATATAGAATAACAAAAAGAGATAGAAGATTAGAAAACTTCAACCTTTAGGATTTCTTGACTATTAGATACCCTTTTAAAAGAAAAAATAAAAGTATTATTAATTTGCAAGTTTCAAATATGTTTTTCATTAAATAATACTTATAGTACTAATATAATCATAACATTTAGTTAAGATATTTTAATTAAATATTTGTTAGCTTTATAATAATATATTAGTGTTAAATTTTTGTAAGACCTAAACCCTTGCTTTACCTTTTGTCTTTCAATATTATCCTTTGATAAGTGTTTAAATTTAATATATAAATTATAAATTTCTAATAGTCTTTCTTTAATATGCACAAATTATTGAGATTAATTAAACAATAATTAAAAATAAAATGATTTTTATATTAATCTATAAATCTGATATTAATTTTCATCTAATATTTACACATTAAAAATGAACAAAAGTCAATACAAAACTCAATTTCTTAATATACATATCCAATCTTTCAAATAGATAGATGGACATAGATGCACAAATATACATAAGTAAAAGAATCTGACCAAAGAATAAGATAAATGAAAGAGTTCAGATAAAAGAATAAAAAAAGAGATAGAATTAGAAAACTTCAACCTTTAGGATTCCTTAACTATTCAATATTTAAAAAGGTAATAATATTAATTTATTACAAGCAAGTTTGAATGCTTTAATTCATTAAATAATATTTATTATTTTAAATTTTTTATTAAAAACCTATTTTTAAATATAATTTTAAAATTAAATATTTTTAATTTTATAATAACGTATTAGTGTTATTTTTTTTAAGGTCTAAAGTCAGCTTAGCAGTATATTGTTTCGAGTCTCAGTTTTTTTTTTCTTTTTTATGCATTTTAGTTTTGTCCTTTGATAAATTTTTAAATTTAGTATATAAGTTCTAAATCTTTAGTGTTTTGTCTTAAATCTACATAAATTATTGAGATTAATTAAATAATAATAAAAATAAAATGATTTTAAGATCAATTCATATTATATTAATTTTTATCTAATATTGACACATTCAAAAATAATAATAGTTAACACAAACTCCAATTTCTCAATTTATAGATCCAAATTTCTAAGATAAAAGAATATCCATAAATACACATACGGAGAGAGTAGATAAAAAAAAGATAAATAAAAGAGTCAGATAAATGATATAAATAAAGATTAATCTAATAGAACAATGAAAAGAAATAAAAAAATTAAAAACTATAACTTTTAGATTCCTTAATTATTTAATATTTTATTAAAAAATAAAAAAAAATATTAATTATGAGAAGCAAGTTTCTAAAGTACTATTCATTAAATAATAAACATAATATGAATTTAAAATGTTTGAAATTTGTAATTAAAAGTTATTTTGAAATATAATTTTAAAATTAAATACTTTTAATTTTATAATAATATAGTAATATTAATTATTTTTAAAACATACAAGTTTTAGACCTTAAACCGATTGTACATCCGAAACAAATAACATAATGATATAACGAAAAATAACATAGAAGATAGACCCTAATGAATTATGTCTGCGTATTTGGTATTTTTGTTTCATACATCGAATTCATTTTCATTAGATGCATTGCGAGTGGAGTTTGGACCCGTTTTGACAAATTAGTAATTAAGACTTTGTTATGAATTTTCGTTTTCTCCTTAGCTGCGGCGGGATCGTATATTAATTTCACTTTTTCTTTGGTATAAAAATCCCTAACGTCAAAAGATTAGTCAAGTAATTGAAATTGAATGGAATCGTTTGCATTTGGAGTCTGTATAGTAATTTTCATCCAGTTTTTCATTCATTTGCTATTGGTTATTTCGTTTTTTTCAGATCTTGGTGGGCCTCTATTTCTTTGTCTAACTGTTTAGAGGCAAATTCTTCCTGCACCTCCATGTTTTTCTTCCTCACTCCATATTTTAAAAAATATTAAAATATTTTTTATTTTTTTATTTTAAATTGTACAATATAAATTTTATATTTCGAATTATATTATCAGTAAGACAAAACAATTTAGAATAAAAAAATTTATTTTAAATTATATAATTTGAAATATAAGTTTTTATATTTCATATAATTTAAAATATTTTTCTTTTCATATTTTGAATGGTGTAATTTAAAATATAAAAATTATATTCTGAATTAATAAAAACATAAAAAGACGAAAAACAAAAGGTGATTGAAAGAAATGAAGAAAATGAAAATAGTAAAATAGTATTTTTACTTTCTGTATGGAAGTGCAAGAAGAATTTGTATACATGGTTTTTAAATCTATATGGTAAATAATAGTTTGCTAATTAGAGTTAGTAAGTAGTGAAATAAACAACAAGTAATAGAAATTCCAAATGATTCTTACTTTTTTTTTAAGTTCTTTTGTTTTGTTTCATTTTGTTTTTTAATTTTAGCCAAATTCATTCAAATAGAAAGGTTATAAATGTTCTTATACCCATTATTAAATTTTATTTTATTTGTATTTACTTCTTTATGACAATATAAAAATAGTTCAGACCTTAATCATTAACTTAAAATCAAATATATATATATATATATATATATATATATACATTAAAAAATTTAGGTCATTATTACTATTTTTTATGTATTCTATATTTTACCATCACAATAATACAATGAAGTACGACAATTTGACTTTATCGTAAGATAGCTGGAAGTATTATATTAGTAAACATAAATAACTTTTTAATACATAACCAGTTAGTTGATGTGACATTTTATCGTCTTGGAAAACTTTCGATGCATGAAATATTTTGTTAGTCTTGTCATGAGTAGCTCTTGTTAATGTGAGTCTTCTATATTCAAAATTCATAATTTGTTATAAACAAGAAAAAGAAAAAAAAACATTCACAGTTATTTTTAATATGTTTTTTATTATAAATAATAGTGAATAAATAATCTCAGGACACTGATTTATTAGATTTGGAAGTCTGAGTGTAAATTCTAAATTAAATAAAAATAAAAAGTTAAATAATATATAAAAAAAGAGTCGTATAATATTATTTTTTTGTGTCCATCAGACTTTTCTTTTGTCATTGTTTGTCTTTTCGATATTTTCTCCAATTCAATTATGACTATCACTACTTTCAAAAACGAGATAGATGTTATTTTTTTAAAAATTTTGATAAAATAATAATCGTTATTCTATGAAAAATGATAATAACCAGTATTTAGTAAAATTAGTTCTAATTAAAAATATTCTGTAAAATTAGTTGGTCAACTAGCTAAAAATTACTAAGTCACAAATATGGACATGATTAATTATCTAATCAAATTATAAAAGTAGATAATTACATTTTTTTAATTTATTTATCAAGTTGTTTAAATGTGAGTCATGGATAGTAGAAATTTGGTTATTGGACTCAAAGTATAAACATATGTTTAGTGGAAGCCTTACAAAAAAAATTAAAATTGAGGTTAAGAGTTATGTGGATGGAGTTCTTAAAGTGTTACAATTTTCGGATAAATTATCATCATAGTAAGACTATTTTGGCTGTTAATGCATTGAGTCAAAAGACACTGTGATTAAGTATTTAAAACTTTTAAAACTTATTTAAGCGTGTAGGAATTTAGATTTTGAAATGAGAGTTTTTTTTTTTTTTACATTAATAGCAATATGTTAACTGATTATGACTTTCTTATATAATGCGGCGATCAATAGGATATTGACCAAGAATTTCTCTAAAAAATCTTATATGTAACAAGAAACATTTTTTTGTATAATTATATAAATTAACGACTAAAATAATAATATAAAAATATTAATTGGTTGGGAGTATGAAACTAACTACTGTAATGGGGAATTAAGAGTTTTCTATCAACTCAAAAAATATTTTTTTTTATAATTACATATAAATTCCTAAAATTATTAAATTGAAAATTTATCATTAGTTTCAGATTTCGTGAGTAATTTAATTACTAAAATTTGTCTCTAACATTAAAACAAAAGCAACACATGAAATATGAAATAAGTAAATTTTGTACTACGAATTAATTTTATCTATAACGAAATTGGATAAATCAATTTGAAATATGAAAATAATAAAACAACAAAATAATAGAAAAAATGTATACAAACAGGCAACAAACAAAATGGTTGAATTAATTTAAAATAAGTTAAAAACAATAATATAATCTGAGAAAATCCTCCATACAACAATAAAAAAAAGTCATATCTTGTGATACTTTCCTCTCATTTTATTGAAATTGTTTTAATCGGTGAAAAGACGTTTTGAATGTTATTTCTTTTTAATTTTCTTCAATTACAAAATATCATTGAATTAATTATTATTTTATTGTATTAACCCTATTATCTAAAAGAAATCTCCAAATATCAAAATGTGTTTATAACATTAAAAAAATTCACAATATAACAAAGTAAAAGGAAAGTAAAAGAAAAATTAAACAAAAATTAACAAATTTTAAAAGAAAATAAAAGACACAAAAACTTAAAAAAAGTTGTGTTCAATGGCACAGTTTCAATTAAAAAAAAAGTCATCCTTTCTATCATGACTTAGAAGAAAAAACTTTTATTTGCAACTATTTCTTTATTTTGTAATTATCGTTACAAGCATGATTTTCTCATAATCTTACAAATTTTTAAATTTACTCATGCCGGTACTTTTGGTATATGATAAATTTTCTAAATCTTATTTTATCAATTTGTTTGAATGGTACGAAAAAAGAACAATGAAGAAAAAAAAAGTGAGATTATTTAAATAAGTTAAAAATTAATAAAAATGAAAATAAATAAAAAGTAAAATTAACATTTCTAATATTAATTTTTGATTTATTATTATAATATATTAAATTAAATCTGAATTAAACCATCATATTAAATTATTGAGACTCAAGATTCAATAAAAGAGTCTTCTATCTCTATTCATAGATGATAATTGATTATTTGATATAATCATGATCTTCTTCAATAAAAATATTCTTATATTTAAGTGACTCTTTTGATAAAATAAGATATTATTAGATTTTTTTATTTTGAGATATTGGGAACCAAATTATAGTAATCTCTCATATTTCTTTTTATTAACTTCTTAACAATTAGTTTCCTATTAAACCAATACAAATTAAAGAGTCTCATTAAAATTATTTTAATTTTTCATTAAAATTATCTTAATTTTCTAACGTTTTTCAAATAATTTTAAATATTAAGAAAATCAACATTTATATATATATATATATATATATATATATATAATTAGATTAAGGAAATAAAATTTCCTAACATAATAAAAGTTAAAATATTCACTGTAAAATATCCTTCAGAATATATAATAAAAAAAGAAAAATATATATAGAAAACAAAGTAAATATTAAGTGTCTGATCTAATAAAAATAGAAAGGAAAAAATAAAGGTTTTACGGGAAGTGCAAATTTGCAAATTAAGCATTAAGTATAATGTTTTTCAACAAACTTTTATTACTTAGTTAATTTTATTTTTCTTTTAAGTTTTCTATATATAGCAGTATACAAATGGGAATTTTCTTTTATTCTATGTAGTACATTGTACTGTATTCCAAGCGACTCCGGTTTTCTAACACTTACTATACTATATATTTTTTTCATAACTTTCATGTTTGCTTCTCTCTGTATATTAGTTTTTTTTCTTCTATAATTGATGACCTCAAATCTCATTTGGTATTAATTTTAAAATTTTTAAATAACATCTCAAATTTAAACACATGCACATAAAAATAAATGAATTATATAAATAATTATATAAGAAATTAAAATAACACCTATACACTTTTGATTATACATGAAATGAATTTCGACACGAATGATTATACGTTAGTTTTTTTCTATCAATTCATTGTTTTTTAACAATACCTTTAATAAATTTCTACGAAATTACAGACTTCTTTTCAGTATTGCATTCATGTAAAGATGACCACGAGTTAAAGAGATGAGATGATTGAATAAGATATTTCAAATAAATAAAAAAATTGTTAACACCAAATGAATTCTAAATAAATATAAAAGAGAATAACTTTCATTATGCGGTTAAAAAATTAATTAAAAGATTATAATTAATAATTAATCCTAGCCTATACAAGTTTGTCTCGGATGAAAAGCCCACCAAAATAATACAAACAAAATAAATTCTTAAATGTTAAAATATAAGTTTTTTTTTTCTCAAGAATTTTTTCTATATATTTGTGTCAATTTGATTAAAAATGAAAAGGGTGTGAAATATTTTTTTTTGTCTGTTTTAACTAAAAAAGCAATCATCATTACATTGACTAAGATAGAAACACTTGCAGCAGAAGGATTCATATAAATGCAGTTTTTATCATTGAAGTCGTGTGTGCCGCTTCATTTGCCCACTCTCAACTAACCGCTATTCTCCCGGTCTTTTCGTATTCCACTCTTTTTCTCTGCTTCGCGATTACTTGCTTTAGCCTTTGATCTTGCAATCGCCACATTGTAAGTTGTTTCAGTTTTTTTTGTTGCCCTGATTTGGATTTTTTGTAACTCGTGTTGCGTGATGCTGGTGTGAGTTCATGGCGTTTTTTTTTTTTTTTTTTTTTTTTTTGTGTATTTGTGTTTTGGAAGTTGAAGGGAGGTTTGCATGTGAGTGAATGGTGCATGACCTAACACAGTGCAGTGGTTGTCCCCACTGTGTGACAGGGAGATTTGTCTTGTAGAAAGAGGTGCATTTGTTTAATAGTATTTTGGATGAAAAGGATAGGTTATAAGCTTAGCTTTTTGAGATTTTGGTTTTCTAAAAGCATATAGTACGGCGTGGCTTATTTATTGTAACTATTGTTAATACTTTTTTATTTTATTGACATTTATGTAGATGGCCATGTCCCTTGTTCTGAAGAAAGATAACAAAGTGATATGCACCACGAGGTGCCTGGACCCGCCGGTTGAATTGTATGGATTTTATTCTTCTTAAGTTGTGTTCTATTCTGTTGATTTTAAGAATACTTGGGAAAATTTTTTGTTAGCTGTTATTTTGATAAGGTAAATGGAATTTATGGTGTGACAGTTTGGCCTGAAAATATTTGCAGGCCACAGGAATTGAGCTTAACATGTGAAATTTCAAGAAAGAAGATAAATAGTCTTTCTAAATTTCCCCAATTTTCACTAACTCCGGATCCGAATAATTCACACGAGAAGTCTGAGTGGGGGAATTTTTTGAATTACCTATGTAAAAATGACAAGGTATGCTGCTCTGTTTTTTCTTGCCTAAATCCTTTTATTTTATATGTACTTGTTTTTATTTTACTCTATTTGATTTATGTTTGTGATGGATTTGTGTAATTGTATTGGTTGCTCACTTGCTTCGATATTAAGGATATGTTTGGCCCGATCTATTGTTTTACCTTTTTCTCCTTCAAAAGGGAAGGTGGGTCAAAGAGTTTTTGATACAAGTTCTTAAAAATATAAGTAGTTTATTTAACAAGAACAAAGCTAAAAGATACGGAGCTTTTAAAAAACTCTAATGAGAAGTTTAGTTCTTGCTTAAGCAAAACTTTTTACACTGAACTATTTTTCTAAATCCCAGTCCATGACATTTTATATTTCTATCTTTTAGTAAGCAACAATGAAATTTATGACACCTTAATTTTCTGTCCTGTTTTGTACCCTAGTCTTGTGCATGTGTTGCCTTCACTCCATAAGTTGAGTTTGTTTTTACAATTTTTTTGATTGCCTATTGAATGTAGTACAAAGAATACTGTAAAAGGAAACAACTTTACAATTCAGATTAGACACTAATATCATGATTTATTGAATTTAGAATCTTTCATTAAAAGAAAAAGAGTGAGTTTTTAATTTGGCAAACATATAATAATGATGATAATATTAAAAATATTATATTAGTCACAGCTTTATTTGGTTTCATAATACATTATTTTTGTGATTTGCTACCTTTACAAACAATTATAGATACGTGCACACAATTTAGAAACAAGTCATTATGTAACAAATATTTTTTATGTAAATATTTTAAAATAAAATTACTACAACAATAAAATTATATTTTTGCACCTGGAAAATTCGAGGGAGAAAAACATGGAGATATTTACTAGTGGGTCACGAGCCAATTAAATAAGAGAACATGACCACACAACCAACCCAAAACCTTAAGACAATAAGGTTGTGGGTCTTTCTCACTTGTATGTTGCCCAACTTGCCAATTTGTATACAATGTGAGACTTCAACTCACACATGAACTCTTATAAATCCACCCTTCAAGTATGAGTCCCTTCCACATTGTAAACTTTCCCTTTCTCTTGCTTGTCCATGAGTAATCAATGGTGACTCTCAATGGCAGACCACTTGGAACTTAATTATATATTTAATATATGTCTATGTGTGCGTATCAGGACAAATATGGACAAAGGTCTGACTTTGGCTTTCACAACAGCCAATTATTTATTTCTATGGTGATGTTTTGACACTGTTTATCTATTCTAATAATCACAAAGGGGGCAAACTCAATGATATGGGAAGATATGAAGAGAAAAGTCCTCTTGTTTTATAAATTAAAAGAGGGAATGACAGTAACTTAAGGCCTTTGATAAATAGAATATTTCCTGTCGTTATTTAGTTATGTTATTTCGAGCAGTTAAACGAAAATCACAAACACTTTATTTTTTTGCAGGTTGCTCTTATAAACTTTGAGCAGTACAAGTTTTACATTCTACCTCCTGCATTAGCTTCAACATCTAGCCCAGTCAATGTTGCATATAGTATAGATAATACAGGTTCTGTAGATACTCGTCCAAGGGATTGTGAATCAGGTGTTCCTTCTTTGGAGGACTGTTTTTTGTTCTCAGCAGTCAATGCCTTGTTGTACAAAAACATTGCATGTAATTGTTGTGCAATGTGCATGCACAAAATAACACCAATGGATAGAAATAACTGATGACACACTATTTAGGTTTAGGATATTAAGTTGTCTCCTATCTTTTGCATTTGAAATGGAGAATCATATTTTTAGCTATGGGTTATCTAGCTTGGAATTTGGAATTGTTTTATACGTAGGAAAGAAGACAATGGAATGCTTTATTTAGTTACTACCTCTTATTTACACGGTTGAACATAACTTGTAGTAGATACTTCCTTAGCAGGTTCGCACTTAGAGGAATGTGGTGGACCAAATACAGCTGAAGATCATAAGTGTTCTCTACCTGAAGAAACTTGCAACGAATTTCAATCTCAAGTCCCTCCGAAAAATTTCATTCGGGCAGACCCAAGTTACCTTAAAACTCTTGGCCAAGCTCATTCTGGATGGATTTTTGGTGGAATAGCTGAGCTTGTTGATAATTCCAAGGATGCCAAAGCGACTAAGTAGGTTTTATGTTTTCTTTCCTGCACTGTTCTATCATGCTTTACCTGCCCCTAAACATACTGTTTGAGATCTTTAATTTACTCTATTCTCCTTTCTTGTTTATTAAATTTCTTGAAATAGGTATAGTGATTTGAATGTGAATAGGCAAATATAGGAATTCAACATTTTGTTGCTGCTTTTGGTTTGGTGTGCAAGATGTTAAGAAAGACTAATGTTTTTCTGAATTTTCAAACCATTGGCTTAAGGCAAAAGAAAGTCACATTATGTAGATTATTTGGTGTTTGGCCTGGGGTTTGTCTTTTATTTCTTTCTTCTTCCTTAGGTGAAGTTATAAATACCAAAAACATATAGTAGAAGTAATTGAGACCGTAAATTCTGCATTTCTTTATTTCTCGTCCTTTTGGAGAAGATATTGAGTGCCTTCTTCAAATGTTTTGATAAAATATTAATGCCATATATATAGTTACTTATGTTTATCTATGTTTCTTAACTTTCTCTAGAAAGTAAAAGGTATAGACATCACCTAACCTTTTTTGCTTGTTTTTACATTGACTCATTTGGAACAGAGGATTAGAGAAGTGAATAAGTTGATGTCCGAGATTTAAAAAAAATAAGCTGAGTTATTTATCCTCCTAGTTAGAATGTCTTAAATAGGTTTTATTGGAGAACTCTTTGTGTTGTACTATCTTTGTACCTAGGACTCTAGTTCTGTCTTTTTATTTTTACTCTTCCCTCTACTCATTGAATCAGAAAACTAAAAATATTAATGAGAACATAAGAAAGGTGATTCAAGCTCTCTAAAATATGTTGGCTTTTTTATTTATCTTAAGTTGGTATCAAAGGGGGTCGATCTCTGCCATGCTAGTTTCAGTCTTTTTCAGTGAAGTCTCCACCGTTAGCCTTTGCCACCTACCGTCACAGTTTTTTCTAGTAACCACCAGATCTGAAGTGTCTCTCCAAGTGATGGCCAACCACGCTAGTCCTGGAGGCCAAGTCAGCTCCATGTGCACTTCATTTCTTGCTGTTGCTAGGAATGTGACATCCACGCTTTGCTTTCCTCTTATTTGAGCAACGTCGCGTTTCCTCCACAAGACTCGCCAAACCTCCACATCCTTGTTTTGAGCTTTGGTTCTCCATTACTAGCTTGGTTGAAGGTCACATATGTGCTTTCCTTATTGGTCGTGTCTTTTCTGTAGTCTCCTCTGACAAAAATGTCTTCTGGACTTGCTGTCTCCTTCTATGAAACTCCTACTATTGCTTCTGAAAAACTGAATGGAGAAATTATCTCTCTTGGTCTGCAGTTGAACTTTGGTTCCTCGGGCAAGCTTTTCACGATCACCTTGAACTAGATGAGAGTAATGTACCATTTGATCAAGCTTAGTAGTGGAAGAAGATTGATGTTCAACTTTGCGCTTTACTGTGGAAATTTGTGGGACCCAAATTATTAGGTTTTTTTAGATAGTTCAAACCGTGCAACTTTTTATGGAAAAAGGCTCTATATTTTTGCAAACGATATTTAGCGCCTTTATGACTGTGCCAATAGGCTTGTGTCTCTCAAACAAACAAATCACAACATGATGTCTTTCATGAGAGAAACTCAATCTTCTATTTAAGAATTGAAGATATTCTTGGAGGTTGATTCATTAGACGAGATTAAGAAGTTGGACAAATTCTTTATGGTTATGATGCTCCGTGCCATGATCTAGATTTTGTACATGTTAGAGATAAACTTTTAACAGGTCGTGTAAGTCCCATCCATGGAAAGCTTGACAATACGCGTCCTTTGGGTTCCAATTCTTCTAAGCAGGAATGTTTAAGAACCTACAAAATCTTCTGTCATGGTTTCTACATGTGGAAGAGGAGGACACAATACTAGAGGAGGATGTCCTCAATCCACATACTATTAGAGAATGAGTCATATCCAAGAGAGTTTTTTTTTTTTTTTTTTTTTTTTTTTTTTTTTTTTTTTTTTTTTTTTTTTTTTTTTTTTGCATTGCTTTCCAGACAAGACAACCAATATATCTAAAGTTGAAAATTGTGAGCCCATATTCTCTAATGAAGAATACCAAGAATATTTGATATGAAATCTAATAGCTTGACACAATCATCTAATCCCAGCTTGTCAAGAGCTTGAATCTCACAATTTGTCGAAAGTCAAAGTCCATGGATAATTGAATCAGGTGTTTTTGATCACATTTACGCAGCTTGTCAAGAGCTTGCATCTCACAATTTGTGGAAAGTCAAAGGCCGTGAATAATTGAATTAGGTGCTTCTGATCACATTTATTGTAATACCTATTTATTATCACCTCTACTTTTTCAAAAAATCCTCATTTCATATCCTTAACCAGTAGTTCTAAAGTTTCCTCTAAAGGGCTTGGTCCAATTTCTGCTTGTCCTTTCAATCTTATTTCTTCTTTCAATCAATTAACCAAGTCTTTAAATTGTAAAATAACCTTTGATGCCAAGTTTTTTGTTATACAAGACTGTGGTACGCGGTTACTGATTGTAGAGGCTTATATTATTTTGGAACTAGTTCATCTATGTTTTGGTTTGCATCCCCATCTCCTAAATTTTTACACGCTTGGGTCATCCTCAGTTGTCAAACTTAAAAAAAAAAATGGTCCCTCAACTTAGTACACTTCAAACATTAGAATGTGAGTCATGTACTTTTATTGATGAGTATTCCATATGTACTTGGGTTTATCTAATGAAAGACTTCTGAATTGTTGTCTATCTTTACATAATAAAAAATCAATTTGGCCAAGTAATTAAAATTTTTAGAAGCGACAATGCTAAAATATATTGTCTCTTATTTATCTTTAGTCTCCTCAAATTGTACTTATTATTATTGATTTATCTTTGATGGTACAGAATGGACATTTTTGTAGATATCATCCAGTTGAAGAAATCTGGGAAGGATGTCCCGATGCTGTCTCTTATTGATGACGGTCTAGGGATGAACCATGATGAGGTTATGAAAATGGTATCTTTTGGACATAAGCAATCTGATCAAGTTGACAAGGATCACATTGGCAAATTTGGTGTTGGATTCAAAGTAGTTTTCTCTCTTATATTCTCTTTCCTCTCTGCCTTGGGATTTATGTATGAACTTTGTAACTTATATATCTGGTCTTTTATGACAGAGGTTTGGATAAATGGGTTCTTTCTTTCATGTCTGAGGTTAACTAATGGTCTTTTAGGACGGGATTGGATAAATCTCTTCTATCTTTAATATCTGGTGTTTATCTAGGTTAACTGTTGGGGTTTGCCTTTGATGCATTCTAAGAGTTGGATGGACTCACATGCTTTGTACATACAAATAAATTTCAATTTACGACTTTGTTCTGTTCCATGCTAATTTTGAGGAAAATATAAAGTATAATATCTTTTCAAACTCAATTATTTGTTCTTGCTGCAGTGAATTCTGAAGTGTCGTTCTTTTTGCCTTTCTTACATAGACAGGAGCAATGAGGCTTGGGAGAGATGTTCTGGTTCTAACACAAACAACTAATTCCAGGTCACTAGCTTTTCTTTCACAATCATTGAATGAAGGCAAAGATGTAAGTTACACCATATTAAAAAAATTGGCCCTGTAAATATACCCTATGTTGATTGGAATTAATTGACTCCTCCAGAAGTTGATAGCATTCTTTTAATTTCTATTCTGTTTAAATATTTTATTTGAGTGCAGAATATTGAAATTCCCATAGTTAGCTATTGTCGAAAAGGACAACGTATGGAGGTTGACCTAAGTATGCAGTCTGAAGCTTTGGCAAAATACAATTTGAAAGCTATTAAGGATTTTTCACCATTTAACAAGTATCTTATTGGTGAAAAGGCAGCCTTGTTTGGTACCGGTACAGGAACACAAATATACATATGGAACTTGGATGAATGGGGATCAAAGTATTGTTTAGAATGGCATGATGGATTGAAAGGTGGGAGTTCTTTTCACCAAGGCGACATTGTTATCCGCAGCAGAAGGACTCGTTCTCGTCCAGGCCAGATTAGTCAAAAGGTTTGACATCTCTTTTACTAATGATATTGTCAATTGATAATATGTTGCTTTTGTCATGTTTTCTATTGTCTGCAGATTCCATTGGATTACTCACTACGAGCTTATTTAGAAATTATATTTTTAGTTCCTCGAATGAAGATAAGTGTACAAAAAACATTGGTAATAGCATCCTTGTGTTCCAATTTGTTTGTTAGGGGAGGGGAGTGAAAGATTGTATTTCAGCCTTCCAAGTTTATGATCTAATTGTTTCTTTTGTTTTTGCTCAGGTTAAAAGTCGACCATTATCAAAATTCCTTACTCAAACTGTTATGGAAACTGGTGACATATTGAGAAGGCCAGTTGAATTAATCCTTGGATTTAGTCAATTAGAGTGGGAGCGGGCAAACTGTGGAATGTTTTTGTATTGGCATGGTCGCCTAATTGAGGTGAGGAGTTGGCTTGTTTGCTATTTTTGATTAAATAGTCGTGGAATACCCTAAAATATGGAGGTCTTGGATTTTCGGGTTATATGCCCTTGTACGTCTAGGAATTTCAAATTTACGAATCTGAGATAGTGGGGGAGAGTTACATGCTTTTGTGAAAATGTTGGATGTCCCAAATTGCTTGTTAACGGGTTTAATACTCCTGTAGTCAATAGTTTTCTGTGTATTCTTTCCCTCATGAGTTTCAGATGTTCACATTCGTAACTGGTTATCGTGTAGACATCAGTACAAACATGCAATGTAATGTGGGTTTGCTTGTTCTTTGTATTATATATAATCTTCATCGTGTAGAACATTAGTCATTGAATTTGCTTCTGCATTGTGCTTGAGAAATCCTTTATAAGAGCTCTGTCCTGCAATGCACTCTTAGTTTTAGTAATAAAGAATAGGCAACATTTTGCCTTGAATGGACTTTTAGTAGGTGAATCCCTGCATTATGATGGAGCTAACTGTGTATGCTTAACTTGAATACTTTTCATACGTAAGCCTAAATTTGTTTGTTTTTCTCAGGCTTACAAGAGAGTTGGTGGAATGACTCATAGTGCAGATGTTGGCCGGGGGGTAATTGGTGTTGTAGATGTGACCACTTTAATGGTATTTATTTTCCCATTTTGTTTTGTTTAGAATATATTTTTTGTTTGCATTGGTTTTCTTGTACTCCATCAAGGGAAACCTTGTTGGACTAACACGTGTATGCTTGCTTCTTGGTTTGTTTCATTCATTTGAGGAGTTGGCAACACCTCCTTCAAATGTTTTTATTTGGTGTTTAGAAAGAGGTGTTGGAACTTTTTGTTGTTCTCCATTTAATTTGACAAATATATTTGTGTGCTTATACAATCTGCCATAATGATATGACAGAGTGGTTTACAATTTTGAGTTACGGTTCACAATGTCAGAGTTGGTCACTTGAATTCTCAGCCTAACTTGAAAAGCTTGTGGTGTGACCAATTTGGAGAAGAAATGTTTTTGAGAATTCATGCTTTTGGGCTAGGGCTTTTAGATGCACTAATATAATATTTCTACAATACAGTTACTCTTATGTTTCAACTTTGGATAAGGTGAATTGCTTTACCGCTTGTGGTTTCTTCCGGGAAAGCGTGACAAGTTAAATCTATGTTCTCGTTATTGTACTTTATCAGTGTTGTCTATCGTTTCTGATGGATGATTAATAATTTAGCTTGTCTTTTCACAATTTGAATGGTCCTTTGATAATTAAACAGGCTAAGTTTTGCTATACAACTTTTTCTGATGATCTGTGTTCGAGTTTTGATAAAACTTGTTATGTCATTGGAATCAATTGTTCAACAAATTATTCACTTAAATTTTTATTCGGTTGTTTGATGTTGTTTTCATTAGAATTTTTTTCGCTCTGTACAATGCCTAAATTCTTGTATTTTTTTCGTTCTTTTTGCATAGGATGATGAGGATGGTCGGGTGTGGGTACATAATAACAAGCAGGGATTCCAAGACTCGGAACAATATGCATGTCTTGAGCAGTGGCTGGGTAGAAAAGCAGATGAATACTGGGACAACAATTTTGACGCACTTAAGTTGGTAAAAATCTTCTTTTGAATTCTATCAAAACTACTGTTCTTTTTGAAGTTCTTGATATTCTATCAAAATAAGCTATCATCCGAGGTGTTTAAACTAATTGAATTTGGTACAAGTATTCAATTTAAATTGTACAATGTCCTCTTTACACAATGTGTCGTAAGAATGGCATTTACTTGTTTCTTTGTAAGATGTTGATTCCAATATTGTTACGTCTGATTAAACAGGATATTAGATGAAGTAGATTTACACTTCTTGCATGAGAAAAATCAGAACAAGCATATGCGTATCTTCCTTCCCTGGGTCTTATACTAACTGTTACTTTTATTACCTTCCCAGAACAAAGATAATTGTGTCTTCAAACCTGATCATGAGTGGGTTCAATGTGACAAGTGCAGAAAGTGGAGAATATTACCTACAAATTTTGATAGCAGAAAATTGCCTTTGCAATGGTATGTTAAAAGATATTTCACACCAAAAGTCTGATGTTTGTTTGCCTTAGCAATAGCATGTTTGTTTGTAAATTGGAGTGAAATAAAAAAGAAATTTGTTTGCATTAGTTGTGCTATAATCATTTTGATATCTGCTCGCTATTTCAGGTTTTGTTTTATGGAGCCTTTCGAAGGTCAATGTTCATATCCTGAACAGAAGATGGCGCCAGGCATAGTTAATGTTTCCACAAAAAGGTCCGGTTATGCTTGCTTATTAAAGGATTCCAATGATAAAACGGTGGAAGGTGTTATGAAAACCTCTTGCACAGGTTAGACTATCTATCAGAATAAAGAAGGAAATCTATTATTATTTTGATTATTTTTTATAATACAACACGAAATCATACACCGGTGTTCCTAAAGAATTTTTTTTGCTGCAATCAGGGAGAAAAATCACGAAGAATAAACGATTTAAGTTTCACTGAAATCTGATTCGGAACAGATGTATTACTATACACGAATGAATTAGCTTATAAATTTGGAAATAATTGGTAGAAAAATAAGACCAGATATTTGACACCTCCTACTAAGGCTGGTGGATAGATGTTGCTGACATAGAGCTCAAAAACAGTCTCATTAGTGATTATCCACCACTTATTACGAGGTGGAAACAAATCACATACAAATAGTTCCATGAAGGTTTTCTTTAGTATAATGTAGCTGAACAAAATTTTCTCAACATAAACCTCATGGGTTGGTTGATACTTCCAATTATTCTATAACTTTTTTCAACCTTATCATTTCATAATTTTCTGGAATTTATTTTATACCTGTGTAACTTTTATTAATTGTTATACTGTTTAATAACTTTCAATTGAATATTTTTTTAAACTTATGGATAGATTGAGAGTATCTTTTGTATATACAAAGTTTTATATTAACTTATTTTGATGTCTAATAAAAAAATTTCAAAATATTTTAATATTTGATCAATTTGATCATGTCTTTGTTGTTGATTAAATTGGACAAAATTTAACCTAAATAATCATGCTGACATAAATTCATAATTTAATCTCTCACCCGAATGTTTGAGTGTGTGAGAAAAATTTATTGAGAGGCAAGAATTAATAATAAGCAAAATAAACTATTGAGTTAAAAATATTTAGAAATTTATTATAAAATATTTTTATTTATTGTCATTAATTTTCTTCGTGATTATATTTAACTCACTATGTTGTTGTTAATATCATCATAAACCCTTCAACAACTGTTAATGGTGGGGATGCTGATGATTAGTTAATCACAATATTTAAGAAAATTAATATGATAATTGGGATATTTTAAAATGAATAATTTAAATAAGTAACCATTAACAGCTTACAAGATACTTCTTACAATAGAAACTGAAATGTTGTGTGAAGTAACACTAAAAACATACAAGGATAATTGTTACAACATATCTGTTAATTTGTTATGTGTATGTTAATTTGTCTAAAATTTCCTTGCTTGCATAAATGAATTTATATTATTTATTATTTAAAATAATACTTGTTTAACTAGGACAAATGTTTTTATGTTATTGTTGTGATAAAATTTACCATGCAAGTATTTTGTTCACAGTTTGTTCAAAATAATTAATTGAAGTTATACACAAGAATTTATATTATTCATTATACTTTATTATCTAGGCTATATGCTCTTAATACATATTTACTTAACTACATAGTTTAGGTTATGTTGAGATATGATTGAATATGTGATTCTTTTTGTTCATTGTTATATAACTTGTTAAGTGTGGTTGGTCTGAATTTGACCACATCTGTGTTTAGGTCTGGATGTGACACATCCCATGTATGGAAAGGATTATTTTTGTTTGGTTTAAAAGTTAATGAAAAATTTATAAGAATAAAATAATGATACAATTATATAGAAAACTCTCAAATTTTAAAAAATTGGGTTACATGTAACCCAAATTTCTAATATGAAGGTATAAAAAAACTTTTATTATATAAAATAGAATACTGTTGTATATAAATATTAATATAAAAAGTCAAAGAAAATATATTTATCTACAACTACCTGTAATCTTAAAATATTTCTTAATTTGAAAAGTAAATAGCAAACACAAATTAAAATTTTGGTATTAAATTGGTTTATTATAAACAAAAAAAATAATCAAACATAATATTACAAAAACCATACATAACCTTAAGGCATTCAAATATATGTCATAATTAAAAATATTGTAGACATGATCACTCTTTCAAATTACATAATCATCTAAATATGTCACAAAATATTATGTACACTTTGACATTCCTATTGATAAACTACAAGTGTCTTTTTCTAAATTTGACCCTTGAACACTTTTGAAAATAGAAGTGGGTTAAATGACGTTGAAATCAATGTAAATGAAATGATATAATTTTAACAAAGATGATACATTATCTTATTAAAATTAAATTACCTCTATCATTATCTTGTTTAACTTAATGTTCTAGTTCTAATCTGCAGCAGTTTAAGTGACCAATTGTATTTTTCACGATCTTTTTGTTGCCTTGTTAGTCTTATGTTAATTGTTGTTCTTCTGCATAATTGGCTGTATCCAAATATACGATCTTCAGTATCTTGACATGGTATGCTGGTCTTATTTGTTAATTAAGGTAACACTCCTTTATTTTCTGTGTCTAATTCTTGCCATACCCTCCACTCGCAGATGATAAATTAATCAATTCTGAAGATGTCAAATTCCCAACATTAAAGCGATTGAGAAAGGGTTTCCTGAAACAGTAGGATTTTATATGGAATTGTTTATATTAATGTTTATAGAGAAATTTGCTGAGATATGCTTTTGTTTGGTTGTCAAATGAAATCAAGGAACCCTGACTGATAAATTTTGTAAAATTAACCTTTAGTAACTAACATGGTAATTAAAATTAGGATCTCTGAAGTAAGATCTTAAATTGTAGCATAATAAAAAAAAGTGATTAGAAACTGCTCTCACAAAGTTACTTCAAGGTTATCGAAACCTAAAAATTCAATTAGCTAATAATTAGCATAGAGGAAGAAGTCCATTGTCTTTATTATGGTATGGTGAATATGGATGAAAAAAAAGGTAAAACGATTGGATGAGTCTATTAGATTGATGTCTTTAGGTGACCATTCAAAAGTACTTTTTGACCTAATGGACCATTCTAAGTTAATATAAATAATGTGTTATTATTGTTGTTATATGAAATTTTTTATATCATTAGGGATGTTAAGTTTGTTATAAAATATTAAAATACATATTTATTTATTTTTCTTAGGTGTTAAACATGTTAAAAATCAAACTCATAGTGTTGCTTGAAGATAAATTTAAAGATTTTTAAATAAGTGATTTATTATGTTATATTGTACTTAGTTCAACAACAATACATATATAATATAAAAAATATATTTATTCCTGAACTTATAATATAGTAATATGTTTAGTGAAATTTAAAATTTTTTGTAACTTTTTAAATTGATTTGTAACATAACGAAGACTTTCATATAAGCCAAACAAAATCTTCAAAAACAGTCCTATGGTGATTAATAAGTCAATCTTGGATTTTATTTGTTTTTATTAAGGTCAAGAAATACTAAAATCTGATTTAATTTGATTAATTTTCACTTTAATGGTAAAACACACTTAAAATAAACGCTTTAATGTATCATTAATTTTAATATTTTGCAAAATCAGGATGCATTTGAATTATTACTTGTTTATAATTGTGACCTCTATAATTATTTCTCCTTAATTGATTTAACATTTCTGTTACAAGATTTTCTTCGAAATAGTAATATATTAATATTTTCCTCTTTTGAATATACACTTTTAATGAAAGAGATAGAATATAAACTAAGAACAAAAATTAATGGATGATTTGCGTCTATAAAAGAGAACAACAGAAGAGTCATTTTGATAAACTAAAATTTGTATTTTCAGATAGTGAACAATATTGAATCATAAGATGGCACAACGGAGTCGGGAGGTTGCTCCGCTGTTAACTTCAACCGCCAGTGGCAGCAATTCACAGATTCCTGCGGATATATTGCCACAGTCTTTGGAGCATGGTGAGGAGTGCATGCATGCATCTTTCTTTCTTGCTTTATTCTTATATTTTTGAATGTATATTTTCATTTTATAGAAGCTTTATATATATATATATATATCTTTATTTTATATTACTACATAATTTTTTTAAAACACTTATTAGTATTGTTCCTATTAATTTGTTCAATTTTTGCACTACTTTTACCTAATCTTTTACACGAATATGGTTTGAAAAAAAGTGTTTAGTTTTGTTGTTATAATTCAATAGACAAAATACTAGGAAATCAGAAAAAATAAAATAATTAATTTTTTTCTCAAGTTGTTTCAGTTTTAACTGAAAATTGGAATTGGTCTTTTTATAAATTAATTAGTAGAAACTTTCTCATACAAATTTTTGAATATTTATTTTTAACTTATACATATAAAAGTTTATTTTAAACTACGCAGTATTTTTTTACTGATATAATACAAAGTTACTTTTTTTTTTCAACCTTCTAAAAATAATCCATTGACTTATGTTTTAACTAGAAAAACTTTGATTAATGGGGGCTACAGTAATTAAGGGTGTATGACTTATTTATACTTTTTGCAGGATTGAAGAATTCCTTTCTGGCAATTGTGGTAGAAATTAATAGGAGCGAGGTTATTGTTATTTTTTATTTTCTTCTTCTTTTCACTACTCTTCTAAACCAATTCCAATTCATAAGATTACATAGATCAGAGTAAAAGTTTGAGATTCATAGAGTATAATCAAATTATTTCGAGAATAATTTAAAAAATGTTTTCATTTAATTTTTTAGTTTAAGATAAATATCACGCTTCTGTGAATGCAGAAGAACAAAGCTTCAAAATGTGACCAATTATAACTTATATTTATTTTTTCAGGATATTTTAGAGGAATTATTACCATATGCTGCAGAGGATGAGATTTTTATATTGGCAGCGACGGGTAAAGTATCATACATTGAACTTGTCAATCCACGTGAAGATCCCGTGCCAAACACTGTCTTACGAGTTTGTCTTCATTTTTTTTTTCTCTATTCTTTACAAATATCCATTCCTACGGTATTTTTCTACATTATTTCATTGTTCCACTTAAAAAATCTAATTAAGAAAATTTGACACACTGATTAATATTTAATATTGTGAGGTTCTTTTGCTTTTTCTATGACGTGATCGTGTCCTAACACCACGTTGAATTTGATTTAATGACCAATACACATGCAGGGAAATTTTGAGATTTCGTCAATGGAGGGTAACATTGTTTGGCCAAAAAACCATGAAAAGAACAAAGAGAGTGAGGTGATTGTTTTAGTGGTTGGAAATGATGGTCGGATTCGAGGAGGACCTGTGCGAACCTTAATTGCTAAATCTCCTACTAAGGTTTGTTTATGGTTGTTGTTGTTCAAGAGTTTGAGAGGGCATTTGATAAAGGCTAATGAGAAACAAACATTGTAAAAATTTGCAGGTGATAATTAGCACAACAAATAAAAATGCTATACAGAACATGGTGCGTAAAGAAAACAAGAAGGAAAATGAGGCTTCATTATTCCAATTCCAGGACCAAGTTAAACGTAGGGAAGAAGTAATGGATCAGATCTATAAGGCTACGTTGAAGGAGCTCAATGAAACACATTAGCCATGCCATTATTCATCTCTTATCAATTTAGTTCATATTTTCATGCTTTATCTTATTTCATTGCACAAGAATATTTGCAATAACATTTTTATTTCCATTTCCTGCTAAAAGGGACAATATTGAATTTTGTATTACGTTGCTTCATGTTTCCTAATAATATTAGGGTTATATGATAACATTTTTATTTGAGGGCGAAGATGAGTGGGTGGATAAGAGTGGGGCATGGAAAATGGACCTGCTTGATCATCTTTTTGCTTTGGGCCATGTTATTTGAAATCTATCTTTTACATTCCTAAAATACCCATCTTTTCTCTCTCCTTCATGTGTTCACTTTTTTCATGGTCTTATATATAAGTTACTTTTCTTAATATAGTTATGTTCTAAAATTTATTAGTTTTTGGTGGTCCTCTTTTCTGTTTCTTTCCCTTCATTCATCTCTTTAATCTTTTAAGACACAGAAGGGGAAAAGTGACGTTTGATAAAGAAAATGGTGTAGGTTAGTTCATGATGAAGATGAACGGTTCCTTCTGGAAGGTTTGGCACTTGGGAGTGAATTGGGAGTTTTGTATTTTAAGTGCAATTTTAAACAAATAACCATAAATCCCATAATTTTAAATTTTTAGCACCTCCAGCATCCACTTTTTACAACTGTTTATGACTTAGTATAACCTGTGCCAAAAATTAAAAATATGCTTCAGACTAAAAGAAAAAACTAAACATGAAAGGAGAGTGTATAAATAAATAAAACGAAAGTGCATTTAACAATTGTCGAACTAGAGTTGTGAATATGTATGAGTTTGAGTTTATGTGAGCTAATTTCCTTTTTTTATTTTTTATTTTGGTGTACTTTTTCATATAAATATTTAAAATGGACAAAAAATTATTTTTCATTAAAATGGATAAATTTTACCAATTTGATAGTTATGATTTTATCAAACAAAAGTAACATGTTATTGATTTCCAACATTAATTTCTACAATTATTTTTAAATTATTTGATACTATATTTATTATATTTAACAATTAAAAAAAATTAATAATAATAATTAACAAAACTAAGACATACAAAATTATTTTAAATTAAAACAAAAAAATATAATGATAATAATAATAAAAATAAGAATAATTTTAATTAAATTCATATGAATTTAATTTAAATAATAATAATAAGAATAACTTTAATTAAATTCATACAAATTTAATTTAAATGATAATAATAATTATTGAAACAATAATTATAATTAAATTCATACAAGTTAAATTAAAATAATAATAATAATATTTAGGGATAATAATGATAATAATAATATAATGATTATTTTTTAAGAAATAAAAATAATAATAATAATAATAATAATATTCTAACAAATTTAATTAAAATAATAACAATAATAATAATTATTATAATAATAATAACTTCTATAAATAAAGAAAATAATATTATGATAATAATAAGAATAAATTAATAATATAATATTAACTATTCAGTGATAATAAGTGGATCAATAATATAATATTAAATAATATTATGAATTAAATATTATTATTAATATTATTTTAATTTAATTTGTATGAATTTAATTATAATCATTGTTTCAATAATTATTATTATCATTTAAATTAAATTTGTATAAATTTAATTAAAATTATTCTTATTATTATTATTTAAATTAAGTTCATACAAATTTAATTAAAATTATTCTTATTATTATGTTATTTTTTTTAATTTAAAATAAATTTATATACCTTATTTTTCTTGTTATAGTTTTGTTAATTATTATTATGTAATTACTATTATTATTATTATTATTATTATTATTATTATTATTTTAATTGGTAAATATAAGAAACATAGTGTCAAATAATTAAAAAATAATTAGAGAGAGAAAAACAACTTTAAGTAATATCTTTAATTGAAATGACTAACATGTCACTTATATTTTGAGCAGCTGAAATCATATCTATCTAGTTAAAAAATTTGTCTATTTCAGTAAAAAAATAATTTTATACCTATTTTTAACATTAATATAAAAAATACACTAAAATGAGAAAAAAAAAACTCACCTTATCCATGAGTTAACATGCTATAAAATATGTGCTCCTTTTTTGGTGAGGCAGTCTTTCTTACCAACCTGTGGATTGAGGTGAGTTAAGGCATTTTTTTATGATATATACTTTATTTTTCATTCTTATTATGTTGGTTTTTTGTATTCAGAATTTTTATATTTCATACAATTTATTTAATTTGCTAAATTAGGTGTAAGTCAACTTACTTAACTCAATAATTCCCATTAGACTGAGGCAAGTTGTGTGTTTATTTAGCTCGTTATCAATTAATTAATTTAACAAATAAAAAGGGTAAATGAGATGTTTCACCATCAAATATCCAAAATTATACTAACACTCCTCAAGCTTGACTACAAATAAGTATATGTTCCTGGAAGATTCCATCTTTACAAAGAAAAAGAAATTAACTCATTAAAAAGCATGTCCCTTTCACCAACACTGCAATGCGCGTCTAATACATGTCACCATATATACTGTTTTACTAATTAAACTAATTAATTAACTGTATTTTGACTATTTTGAAGCAATGGTGATAGAAGTTCAAGGAAAAAAAAAAAGTATTTAGTTGGAACAGTGTTTGTTGAACAGGTAGAATTATATTTGATTATGCATGGAATCCCAAAATTTGAAAAAGAAATAAAGAAATGCAGATGATTGGAGGAATGATGAGGGGGCAAAGAAAAGAGGAAGAATTTACAGAAGGGGTAAAAGAGAAGAGAAAGGAGAATGAGGATGATGATGATGAAGATGATGATGCATTATGGTGGTTGGTTGGTTACATGGATACTAAATAGGTGTAGGAGGAAGATGGTAACATGGACACGGGGTTCGCCTGAAGTTAAGGGGACAGGTGAAGGCATAGCACGTGAGGGTGAATGTGAGATCCATGGAGATCATGGGACGACCATCATATCACATCATGTCAACCATTCATCCCAGAGGCCCATCAAAGACCACATTGCTCACACTAACAAACAAGGATAATAAGGATGAGGGGTTCCAAAATAGTGACCTAGTCCTTGAATCCAGTGTTCTATCTACCTGTTCCGTGATCCGTTGCAGTCTTGTGTTGCCTTAGCCGCAGAAAAGGGTTATGGCATTTGCCAGTGCCAGCTGGATCCACCTTTCGACGTGTCCCCCCTTCCCCTTCCTACAACCTTATTTATTATTTTATATGCCCTTTTTTGTTTCTATCACATAACTGGATGTCACTGTTACATCGGATAACCCAGCAAATTACCATCAATTAATTTCAAAATTGTTGGGTATAAATAGGTGGGAATGAGGAAAATAATAGAGGGCGAGGGTTGTTTCGCGAAGGCGTTAATAAAACCGCGGGCTGGGAAAAACAAAGGGAGAGGGTGTGGTAATGCTGTTATTTAAGGAAAGGGAAAAGGGTAAAGGGGGAAACAAAAAAAGTTGCGCATAAGACAAAACAGAGAGGGAAGTAGAAGAAGAAGAAGAAGAGTCTTGTTCATACTGAAAGCACAATCCTTTCAGATCTCTCTCTAATGGGGTGGGAAGGTTTGTGAAATTGTGAGGTGGGATTGGGAAGATGGAGTGTTGGACGACGGTGGATGGGGTGGTGGAGGAGATTATGAGGATTCACAGATCTCTGCCGCCGCGTCCTACGATTGAGGAGGTGGAAGTGGCCAGAGGGTTGATCGTGAATGTTGAGAAGGAAGACCAGGCGAGGCTTGAGGCCATAGCGCGACAGAGCAAGGGCGTGGATGTGCCCGAAGAGCTGTTTATGGTGCTGCAGGAGATGCAGAGGAACGTGGTGTATTACCAGAGCAAGGAGCAGAAGAGGGAGGCTCTCAAACTTCTCGATCTCGACAACGTTCATTCTCTGTTCGATGAATTGATTCAGAGAGCTTCCAAGTGCGTGGCCTCTCCCTCTGCTCCCGCTTCTCGCAAAACGACCTACTCTAATGGTCCCGCTTCCTCGGTTTCCACGAATTTGTCCATGAATTCGGTTTCTGCTTCGGTTTCCGTGGGTGGTTTTGATAAGCCCCCACCTGCTGCTGCTGCTGCTCCTGCCACTACATCTAGAATGTTCCACGCAGATAAAGAACGTTCTGAATTGGTCACGCGAGATGACAGTTACGTCAAGAAGGCCAAGTCCTCGTTTTACTCCAATGGGTATGGGGTTGAACCAACTATCCCGTCCAAAGCCAGTATATTGAATCCATCGTTAAAACCCACCGCTTCTGCAGGTAATCGATCGTACATGATATGGTGCTGAACGTTCTGTTTTGTTTTTATTGGCTTTGTTATCTGGTGACTGAGCGGTGGAATTAGGTTTTGTCGTTGTTATTTGGTATTCAGTTGTTGCTTGTGTTTGAAGTTGGAAGCTAAAGTGTGCGAAATCTTGTTTGTTAATGCTGTTTTGCAGGTCAAGACGGGGATAAGTTGAGTTTGATCAAGCTTGCTAGCTTAATTGAAGTGTCTGCGAAGAAAGGGACTCGTGATCTCAAACTGCAGAACAAGTTGGCGGACCAGGTTGATTGGCTGCCTGATTCGATAGGGAAGTTGTCGAGTTTGGTTACTCTTGATTTGTCAGAGAATCGGATTATGGCCCTACCTGCTACAATTGGAGGGCTTTCATCGTTGACCAGATTGGACTTGCATTCGAATAGAATCTCGGAGCTTCCTGATTCTATTGGAAATCTTCTCAGTCTTGTTTATCTTGATCTGCGGGGAAACCAGTTAACTGTTCTGCCTGCTTCTTTTACCAGGTTGATACGTCTAGAGGAGCTTGATTTGAGTTCAAATCAGATTTCAGCGCTTCCCGATTCTATAGGGTCGCTTGTTAGACTAAAAGTATTGAATGTGGAAACAAATGATGTAGAGGAACTTCCTCACTCTGTTGGTAATTGTTCTTCCCTTAGGGAGCTTCGCCTTGACTACAACCGTCTTAAGGCCCTGCCTGAGGCTGTTGGAAAGATTCAGAGCCTTGAGATTTTGTCTGTGCGGTACAATAACATCAAACAACTACCTACAACAATGTCATCTCTAACAAACCTTAAGGAACTTAATGTGAGTTTCAATGAGCTTGAGTCTGTGCCTGAGAGCTTGTGTTTTGCCACCTCGCTTGTCAAGATGAACATAGGAAACAATTTTGCTGACATGAGATACTTACCGAGATCCATTGGGAATCTTGAAATGCTTGAGGAATTGGATATCAGCAATAATCAGATACGTGTGCTTCCTGACTCGTTTAGGATGCTCACTCGGCTGCGCATCCTTCGAGCGGAAGAGAATCCTCTTGAAGTTCCACCAAGAGAGATAGCTGAGAAGGGAGCTCAGGTAACTTCCCTTTTTTTGTTTTTCTCGTTTAATATTGTTCCTTTGATATTTCAATCTGTTTCCTTTATCACAATTTTCATGTGTTGGTGCATCCTAGGCTGTTGTTCAATACATGGCTGAACTTGTTGAGAAGAGGGAAAAGAAGGATGTTAAATCACAGCCTCTTAAGCAGAAAAAGAGTTGGGCTCAGATCTGCTTCTTTTCAAAGTCTAACAAGAGAAAGCGTGACGGAGTTGATTTTGTGAAAACCTGATTTCATTCAGCTACACCGTTGTTGGCAAGCGACAGATTCCATGTGTAAGTTGAGTTGTTTTCTAGTTTTATATACATCTGCTGCAAAATTGATATTTGGATATTAATCATGAAATAGTTGCTCTAGGCTTAACTTGTAAGTGTTTATCCCCCTGATTATTCATTTGGGTAAAAACAGTTTAATTAAGCGTTTATTCAATATGTTCGTATCATATGAGAGCTCATGTCATAAATTTAACTCAGAAACTTCTTGAAATAAACTAAAAATAACTTCTTTTGATAAGCTTAACCATGAGGATAATTAAAATAAGCTAAAAAGAGCTTATGTAGAGAGGGATATGCTCATTTTCATTAGTTGAAGCTTCACAGAGGCTCATCTAAACACCCTCAATACTTGCATGGTTGGATTTCTGTAGAGGGAACGATAGCAAAGAGGGAAGGCATGGTTGCTGATGCATACTATTTTCCTACGTGACAGGGATATGTGTTTAAAAATAGAGACAAATATATCTCTCAGTGTGCGGTCAATAATATGCAGAGATATGGATCGTGCAAGCATGAATTGACAGCCTTCGTAGGCAGTTATAATTTGCTTTGACTTGACGGCACAAATTGTAGATTTCTTGTTCAATAGTTTCTGATTTTCTTTCTCTGTATAATTTGAATTTTCTATTTATTTCATTTGTATTCTGTTGCCTTGAAAGTGGAAAGAAATGTACACAATCCAAAAGGCAAACAGCGAGGGACAGTGGGGGAGAAACGAAGATGATTATGTACTATCGTTATGTATGTACAATTGTAACTTCACTCTATTGTTAAACGAATTACAGTTACCCTTTGTACCAGTTCCACAAAATGTCTTCTTTCACCGAATTTTACCATTTCCTTAGCTTACTATTGCTAATTTACATTGGAAGAACTTTTAGATGGGAAGAAAATGAAAATATTGGAGGTACTGATAATAACACTAAAAAAGAGGTAAACACAAAACCATGATCAGAACCATCACTTGGCAGCCATTTTGGTTCATTTAATCACGTGGGCAGCTGGATACTAATTACGTATGTTTCGTAAATAACCTTTGCAGGAGATAAATTAATGAGGGATAAAGTCAGAAAACCAGGTCAATATAATTTATAAAGACTGAGGTGGGCAAGTTTTAGATCTTTCGCCAGTTGTATTAACCTACTTCTAACCACACTTTTGCTCTGGAAGGTATTATTTTGGTTGGATTCTGAACACAGCATGACACCTTGGCTGCTATAGACGTTCATGATCAATAATTTTATAGAATGCAGAAATTGGGTCAGATTGATTATTGTTAGAAGCTTTACCTCGCATCACGTTGTTAATCATGATTCAATAACAATACAAAATTGATTTTTTTTTTTCATTAAGATTTTTCCTCATCTGATAAATTAAAAACATCTCTTTTAAAACATTAAAAATCACCCAAATAAATAATGTCTCTTTTAATAGTATTCATATGTAATGGACCACCTAATTAACATATTTAAGTGCTGAGACAATTTGTCAGCAGTGTGAAGTTTGATTAGCATGTATTTACATAAATCTTGAACATAATATCTTAGTTCCCCAAAGTCTCTTCCATCTATGAGTTTATGAGAAGGGTCCACAAGTTGATGTAATCTTGAACATAATACTAAAGATTGAAGACAGGTTTTTCTCGATCCTAGCAGGTGGGATGGGGATAGAAGCCCCTAATTCTTTCTTCAAACCAGATAAATGACAAACACTGGTGGGGGCAAACCTCAGATTCAAGTAGGGCTTCTTTGACTAAAGTCTCACACTTGCAAAGGCGTGGCACAACCAGATATTCAAGTGTTGCTTTCTACAAGTTTAATTTCGGATTAATGACTCATGCCACCTGTAAATCCAGGACCACACATCATACTTACTACGGCTTCTCCATCAACCCTTCATGCCAAATTATACCAGTTTTTTTAGGGTTAAATATATTTTTTGTCTCGTTTTCTTTATGATTTCCATTGCACTTTTATTCAGATTGATTTAGGAATATAAAGAAGAAAGAAATTCTAACTTCAAAAAAGATGAAACAAAAATATTATGAACAAAGAAAATGTACATTTTTTTCATTAGTCTTTATGACTTTTATTAGTCATTGTTATTTTGACATACATGAATTATAGTATACTATTTAATTTGTCACCTCTTAAATTTTATATTTAGTTATTTAATTTCTATTTATAGACTAAAATTGTTGCTTCCTTGTAATCATACTGCCACATCACTTGTCTCTGCTCTCAAAATATCTGATGAAGTTTTCCTTCAAATTTTTTTATCTTTTTATTTGAGAATATCCTGAAACATTGCTCTTTTTTTTCATTTTTTTATCCACAAGAAATAGAGCACTAAGTTCTTAACTTTTAACAACGCTTTTTCAGGTCATTAGTCATTTAAGAAAACACTTAGGTGGCGATTCGATCCTACACTAATTGAATTACATTTATGCCCAATGAGAAGTACCAAGAAGATGAAAAAAATAATGTATTAAAGAGAGATTTGATATTAATGATAGTTATTTGTAAAGACTTAAAGTTAACGAAGCAGATCGTGAAGAGAATATATATATATTTTTTTAATGTAATAGGAAACATTGAGATCTAGAAGCTTGGGGATAACCTTATTTAGTTTGAAGTTTGAAGATTAGGCCTGCTTAAGTCTTAATTAATTAAGTTGCAGGTGGATTATTGTGTACCTCTTGAAGCTGTATCTTCCCAGTTGGTTGCCAGAAGATTATATGCAAATGTATAACTGTTAATCATTTTTTTATTCCCTGTCACTGAATCACTTTGTACAATATGCTTATTTAATGAATAAAGCGAGAATACCAACGAGTACTTTTCTGACATTAATTAACAAATTAAAAGTGGGAGTAATATGATCATGCAGAAGTGTTATTGATACACTTTTATCCTGATTTCCAAGACACTTTTATTATACTTTTTAATAAAATAAATACATTTTTTGTCCTTCATAAAAATAGTTTATTTCTGATCTCTCTTTTGTTGAAATAAATATATATTATTCAATAAATTTATAATACGACTTAAGGTTGAAAATCCAAACATCATTAATATTTTTATATGATAAATTTATTATGTATGATAATCTTATTATGTTGGTCGTGCCCTTCATCCTAGTAAAAATATAAACTATGATGATTTACATTTTTCTGTTTCTCTTTTTATTTTTGCAACTTATGAAATTAGCATTTTTTTTCTTCTTTGCGTGTGTAGCATCAAGAGAGACAACGTGGTAAGATTATGGCCTGTTTGGTTTTTGTTTTCACAGAAGAATGTATTGTGATATGATGATATTATGTTTCAAAGGGTTATCAATAGAAAGTTGCCGTGATTCGAGAACAACCCTGATATAGATTCATAACTGTTTTGTTGTAACAATTTCGTGAGAAAGTTATTAAAATAAAGTAAGCAGAAACAACTTTACAATGAATCCCGTGAATGCTTCCTTCACTGCACACCTCATCCTTCTAGTAAAACTAAGCATCTTCTGAATAATATGATGTGAAAACATGAATATACGTGTCATTGGAAAGTTATCCCGAAAACATAGCAGAAAAACGAATACTTTCATGTTTTCGTGCACACAAATTCAAGAATCAAATACCTGACTAAATGCTTAAAGAATAAAGTTATCTATCAATTATGTTGTATCATGCACACAATTTTGTTAAGGCACACTAGATAACACTATCCTACTTGTGTTAGTGGTTGAACTACCTTAAAAATTATCCCCTTTGTTGTGTGATCATGAAGTCCTCCTATGTTCAGTCACGTCACACCAACGAGTTTACAGTGACAGTTTTAATAAGCAATCTTATATGGTACTACTGTTTTTGGGAAACAGTAGAATATTGCATAAAGTTTGTAGAGTGAACTTCCTTATTTGGTGTTCACCCTTCAGTTATTTGTTATTGTCTGAAGAGATGAGAGTGATAGCATTTGAAAGCATCATCCGATATTGTGGCTACTACATGGCAGGACATTATCACGAATCCAGAGATACAAAATATGGTAGCTAAGTGGGGCCAACCCCACGTGTTCTTGAAGATGTATGTGATAGTGACATAAGAGTGAAAGTACGTGTCACAAAGGAGATAGTGAGACTGCCCCTTCAGTAACAAATCATATCATGCCGAGCTTTGAAGGACATCTGATGAATGGTGACAGTACAACGCGCTTCCTCATATATGGTCCTCATTTATCAGCTAGCTACTGCTTGTTCTGCTCGTGAGCCATGAGCTTGCAGTTTCTTACACCCTCGATAATAGTGTCCTCTATGATTCAGTTGCTCATGGTTTGACAGAAAAATTCGACAGTTGTATTAAAAGATTATGACGAATGATTCTGCCCCCACTAACTGTTGAATTGGTGAACTGCTCCTTTCCGTAGATGTTGAAACTTGAAAACAACCTCCCCAAATCTTATAATTTGAACTTTGTCTCTGACTCAACTCAGAAAGTTACAGGAGAGTTGCCTCTCTTACTTCTAGAGCTAGACATCTCAAACATAAATATATATGATTAGACTTCTACAGGTAATTCAATAATACCATGATAATGGTGGTGTCATAAATTTAATAACCACAAGGATTAACTGATATAACATCTTTTAGTTAGATTTTTGGACATGAATCCAAATACTAGCTCATGGGATCAGAATTGTCCCCCAATTAAATACATTATTTTGATCATATGACAAGTCAATATAATCTCCAACACCAAATAATATCAAAACATAATAGAAAGATTGGGAACCACTTACAAGAAGATGTTGATAAGTAGTTAATAGAATCCGGCATTAGATAAAATGGTGTGGCACGCTATGAGTAATGGGTAAAAATAAAACCTTAAATGGTAAATTGCCAGCACAGGCATTGGTAGTAAATCTGTGTTTTCTTTTTGGAAAGCAAATATCAAAGACATCAGTGAAAACCTATGATGAAATTAAAAGAGACTAAATGGTGGTACAAAGCAACGCTACCACAAAACTAATCCTATACACAGTATAAAATGACTTGCAATCATACAAGTCAGCCTGAAAAATGTGACTGCAAATTTCCATTTTTTTCTGAATCTTAGCCTCTCCCACCTCCTTTTATATCAGTTGTAACATCACCACTAGTTGGCCTGCAAAGTTAAACAAAAACAAATTTTAGAAAATAGAGAATTAAGTGCTTTCAGATCCTCATGTTTAGTTCAACATTATTGCTTTCACAAATCATACACTTAAGAAATAAGTGCTTTCACAAATTTCATGTTTAGTTCAGAACATCCTTTTTATATTTTTCAATGGTAAATGGTAAGTCATACACAGATCGGGTTAAACACTCATTCACTCTACACCAATATAATATGTCGGGAACTCAGAACAATGAAGAATTTAGAGAAACTGAGAATTGAGAAAGAAAGTTTTCTGTCATTCATTTTCTTAAATCTCTCAACAACAGAGTTCAAGTATTTATAGTACAAAGATTAGAAGCAGTTTGCATAACTGCCGGTAACAGAAAGGACAGCTAGGATAACATAACTATAGCTGGCATAGCAAACTAAAGATGACAAAACTAGTCTATTGCTTAGAACAGAAGCGCAAACACTTGAGCTAATATAGTCAACCCTCTCCCAAAGATGGACTCCTATACCAGGTCCAAGAAAAGGAAATGGCGGTTTGTGTAACAATATCAAGATCCAAACTTATTAAGGTTTTCTTATATTGTGAATATCTTGAACAAAAGAATCAAAATCTGAAACTTGGACTTTGTGAGCAGAAATCATTTACAGATACTTAAGACAAATTTGCTTCCTTTAGTAACAATATATTGACTTATTTAGGAGAAAAATAACATTTCCCGTTAGTTTATTAATTATCTATAGCTTTCTCCGGTTTGCTCTCTTCATTTTCTGTTGTCCAGAGAGAGTAAATTGGAAAATACTAAAATATAAACATGACTTGAAATACAAATAGACAGATTCAAAATTAGGTAATAATGATATCATAAAACAGAAGAAACTACAGAACAAACTATTTAAGTATTAAAGTAATACACTTACAGTCCACATAAAACTTTGATGGTGTCATAGAAAAACCATTGCAAAGTTATAGAAGGACCAACCACCAACATTCTAATGGGAAGACTCCTGGTAAATAGATTGGCTAGCCCAATATTTCTGACAGCCTGCACACCGAATAAGTGGAGCAAATTAAGTTTGATATCTCCTATCTTTCAAGGAAGTATCATAAACTAAATTGTAAAGAAATAAATACCAGTGCAAGACTATCAGCCTTTTTGTTATAAAGGGAAGATACAATATTGTCAGCAGGATTAGAAATGAAGCTACCAACAGATCCCGCTGCATATCCAGCTAAACATGTCACACCAAGTTGTTGACCTATTGAACAGTCCTCCTTTTTTCTTTTGACCATATTTCGATACAAAAAATCAACAGAATGCTCGAATGTTGAGAACATAACCATGGAAACTGCTCAAAAGAAAAGGGAACAGAATACTTATTATTCAGTACATTTATGAACATGAGGTAGGCTTAAATGCTCACAGTCACTGAAACCACACATTTCATTGTCATGCTACTCCATGAGAACATTAATTATTACAAGATCATGGCCCGTGTGCATATTTGAATACTCGGCATGGTTAGCTTGAAAGAAGTCCATTGTGATTTTTTCTAATCAACGATGCATCTCTCATATACTATCAATCAACCGGCAAATAGTGCATATAGCCAGACCAGTCAAATAGTTAATTGAACCTAAATGTACATAATAATATGATTTAACAAAAGAAAAGGAAATATTTTTTTATGGTATAAATAAATGATAAAGATACAGGAACGTACACCACAGAGAAAAGCCAGATGTTAAAATTTTAGTAATTTTCTGAAAGATGGCTTATATGCTAGAAGACTACACAAGACAGAATGGCATCCAAAATATCAATGTGAAAATATTACCGATGTCTCTTTAATTTCTAAATATAGTTAAAATACCCTAACTAGTGTAGAATTAACCAAACAAGAGATTATGAAAGTTACATGGAATGTTTCGACCCAAAAGTGGAATTAGTCCACGGTAGAATCTGCAAGTAGTAGATAGAATAGAAGATAAATAATCATAATCATCTCCTAAATACAGTGTCCAAGCAGGTAAAAACTAAGTATAGAATTTTTCTTTACCCTCGTGTGCCTTCTGACGCATATAACTTTGGAAAGCCATCAAACAAGCCCTTAGCAAAACAGGGTTGTGCTTGAACCCTCACTTTAACAGCTTCAAATGGACATAGAGCTACATTGGCAAACACTTCAGCAGACGCGCTACTAAGAAAGAAAACAAAACTCTTGTTCTGGTCTGCAAATACGTTTGAATAAATCCCTTTAAAATACTCATAGAGACCAAATCTGCAACCTCCTTGAGCACCATAGCCAAAGAACTTGCCGGTCCAACCTTTCCAAAGGACTGCAGGCCCTTGTTCCCTCAGTAAGGTAGTAAGGCAAGAGGAAATACTGTAATACTTAATTGGGTGAACCTACATTTAACATCACTTCCCATCAATAAATATGATCAAATCAAGAACTACTATTTTACACACTATGGTGAGAAATCAATTCATAACTCATCCCACTATCATCCCAAACGGGCAGCCATAAAATTTCAATCTTTCAGCATTTTTTTCTATGATATAACAAGTGATACAAAACGATAAAGTGATTCCCACTTCAATTTTTCAAATTCCAGTATGTGCCAAGAATAAGAGGCCAATTTCTTGAGATATCTCTGAGCATAAAACATAAGATACTAATCACTTCACTAATTTACTTCACTTCACTAATTTCAATCCCCTATTAAAACATGGCAAAACATGATTTGTGGAACGAGTGAGCGAACAAAACGATTTGAAAAGCACCTGCATGTTAACTTTCAATACATCAAGAGGAGTGATGGCAAGGTGGGTGGTGCCAGCACTGAGCATTCCTCCAATGGCACAAAGGCCATAATACCTGGGCGTCAAATCCTCGCAGACTCTTCCCTCCATGGCCATGACACTCTCAAAATCCCCACAAAAAGACGAAAGTTGTTAACTTCAGCATAAAACCCTCAACCCAACTCCATTTTTTCTTCTACACACGTGGTTAAAAAACCAGCCACTAAAGAGAAAAGGGGCAGCCATTTCTACCCTTCATGCGTTCATGGCAGAGAAAGAAACAAAATTTAGGGTTGTGAGAGCGACACGCGGCAGTTTGAATCTGATTCCAATGAGATGTAAAACCCAATACAAAACCCTTCTACCCTGTTTAGTTGGAACTTCTTCGACCTTTCCGAAGAAGCTGGTGTAATTACCCTAAAATAGGAATTTGTCCAAACTCACATTTAATTCTTAATTATATAATTCTCTCGTTTCTTTTTAACTTTTGTTTTTTATCTGTTATTTATTAACATTTTAAATAATGTTTTCTAATTATATCCTTAATTTAATTGACATAAAAAAATTAACGAAGATAAAAAAACACAATAATATATATATAATAAATAACTCACTTAAAATTATATTAAAAATTAAATGATTTTTTTGCTTCAGTAAAAAAATTAAATAACTGTTATAAAGTAGCAGACAAAATATAAATATAAACATCAATAAATTAAAATTCTTAGTAAACATGATCCTTAGTGATCAGAAAATTATAAGGTAATTTATCTTCTGTTGTCATTAATTAATTTCATTTCAATCTCAAGCATTTCTGAAAGCTAATTTGTCGATTTTGTATAATTATTTTAAAATCATATTAAGGATAATTTTCTTCAATTAAAAGTATGAAAACATCAACACTAACAGTGTATATCTATTAAAATATTTATCGAAGTTATGTAAATAGGGAGTAGTTTTGTTTACCAAAGCAGAATTTCATGTTGTTATTTGGCAAATTGAATAAATAAATGAAAGTATCATTACAAGTCTTTACTGGATTATAACCACTTAAAGCAATTATATACCTTTAATTAATTAACATGCAATTTCTTTTACTCAAGGATAGGGGTCTATTATTGCCTGAGACAATAATAATTGTAACAATAACTTGTTGATTTTTTAACTATAATTGTTTCATATTATTTTATTATTAGTTTTAACAATTTCTTGGAGTTGTGTGGTCTAGATGATCAATTACGTGGTTTAAATGAGGAGTAAGCTAGAAGTATGAATAAGTCTCTCAATTATAGGGGAAACCAAACAAAAAGTTGACTTATACAAGGTGACAATGACATATAACTCTCTTCATGTGTGTCTCGCAACCATGCATACAATGAACTGGGCCCACCGTATTAATGTTTGTAAATTACTTTAGGAATAAATAAATAAATTCTTTTTTAATTATTTAAGAATGAAATTATTCCACTCAAAGATGACACTAGATGAAGTTATAAATAATGTATCATTTTATACTATAATATATAAAGTTTTGTTTAGATGAGAAAAGTAAAATTGAGAAAATGGATTTGAGGAAATTGAAGATAAGAGTGTAGAAAGTTGGGTTATTTATATTAAAAAAATAATAAAATTTAAAGAAAAAAATTAGGAGAAAGTTTGTGAGAAATGTAATTGATTTCTTTTATAGTTGATAAAATTATAAGATTACAAATTTATCTTTATTGGTTAAATATAATTAAAAATACAATATGATTATTTTTTTTTTGTGTGATTAATAATATTTTAAAAAGTACTTATGAAAATGTTTAATTATACAATTGTCCTTAGGTTTGAATTTAATTTAAATTAAACTGTAATTAATTTGTTGGGTGTGACTAATTAATTTTTTTAAATATAAAATTGTGATATAATTTTCAAGTTGTGGTTTAAATTAAATTTTAATAAAACATGATTATGTACAGGTATTAAATTTCAATAAATGTCACTTGTATGATATTAAGTTTCACTAGTCTAAAAGTATACATATCTCATCAAATTAGTCAATAGTCCATACTAAAGATATAAAATACTTAAAATAAACATGATACAGAAGAGTTATATTAGAAAAATAAAATAAGAGAATTTTTGTGGTCAAAGAAAAATAAAAATTAATTATTTTTATCAATGAAAATAAACAAATAAATTATATGAAAATTAGTTTATTATTAATGTAAAACTATTTATTATGTTTAATTTTCTTAAAATTAAATAACTTCTCTCTTATTTTACTTCATGACATAATATTTTTTTGAAAAATTCTCCAAAAATAAGTTCTCTTGTTTTTTTTTTTCACACATAACATGAATATAATCCTTTTACTTGTCTTCTTCCTATTTACTTAAAAACTAATCTGAATAAAAGAAATAGAATGAGTGATTTTGTCCTACCATACTTTCAAAGTAAATAATTGATTGAATCTTACATATAGAGGTTGATTTATATAACAAAGTATATCATATTGATTCACATTTTTGCTTGTGAGTTGGTCTCTTACTCAGGAACATTCCCCATTCTCTCTCACGTCATGTCCCCGTCTCTCTTCCTCTAACCTAGAACCTCCACTCTGCCATTGCCTATGTCTCACATCCACTTCCGACCCCATCATGTGGACATCGAACAACCACAACCCTTTGACCCTTCCTCTTCCTCCATAGACAAAATGTCTAATCTAGCCAACCTTAGTTGGCCTATGTTGTCAATGTTATAGTAATGCAAGATGTGCAACTAAGCTAAATGTAAGTCTCTCCAACTTCGTACCCCTTGAAATCTTGTTTATGTGATTATATCATCATAGTGAAGTCATGATATGTTTATTAATGGGAGTATCATGTTTATCATTGTCAGTTAAGACAATATACCACCTCGAGTATTCTTACAACATTCATCAAGAATCATGCAAATCACTCATTCAAGGTAAAACCTTATATACATATATGTCAATACATATACATGTATATAAGTTGGTTCAACTAGGATCTACCACTTAAAAAGGGACTCCAGAAAAGACATATCTCTATCATACATACATCATGTTATGCATCTCATCATTAACCAAATAATTTTCATAACACATATTATTAATCATACCTTTTATACATTATACCATCTGTGTATAAAAACATTAAACAAAACACAAAATAATCATTTCAGCGTCACTTGAGTGCCTATTTACCATAAACACAAAATCAACCATCTTGCTTTGCTTAAGTTGTACTCTTGTGGCTTGAGAATGACCATGACATGCAACATAAGTATAATTAAAATGAGAAGTATAAAATCATGTTGTTCACAAAACAATATCACACCTTTCAACAAATTTTGTCAATGGTCGTCTCTTAACTTTTGAATTTTCTTAATTAAAACTTTAGTAAAGCAAAACTAGTTGTATAACATTAAGTATATCTTGAGATCTGTATAACATAAAGTATATATTAAGATTGTTTATGCAAAGATTTAGAAAGATCAGAAGTAATTCCCATAATCTCATTCATCATGTATAAAATAAACATAAACTCAAATCAAATGAAGACAAAATATTAAAAGTAGCATCAACATCACCCCTTTGAGAATCACTTGATCTACCAATAATAATTTTTTTAGAGAACCGAAACAAGATGCATTATATAACTTCATCATACTATAAATATAATGAAAATATGAGCTCCATCGACTATCTTCCAACTCGTTTTAATGTGTTGATTTGGTTATTTCCTTTACCAATTTCAAGTTCACTCATTTCTAACAATTCAACAATTTCATCTAATTCAAGAGCTTGTAACTTATCATGATGTTTACTAGATGAACACGCAACATTTACAATAAAACTTTGAAAAAAAAAAAGAAGATGAATTGGAATAACTTCTCTTAAAGAAACAACCGAAGCAAGTTGTAATCTATGAGCAAAACATTGAAAATAATAAGCATTAAGGATTACCATTAAAAAATGATGCTTGAAATCTATTTCATTCTTCCCTTATACTACTAGCACCATCATATCATTGACCATTAGAAACATCAAGATTGTGCCTAATAGAACAACACTTAAGTCCTTTTTTAGAGTGACGGTTGTTGTATTATTAACACGATATAAAAAAATTGTTCTTTTATATTACTGACATTATCTACAAATGTCAAAACAATAGTCATTTGCTATTTTCTATATTCATCACATACTTCATCAATAATTGTGAAAAAATTAAAATCTCCAATTTCTTACCAAATGTGACTTCTTACTTTTCTAAAAAAAAACATGCAATATTTATTTTTGAATATGACATGAAGTATATTTTGCATTACATGAAGCATTTTCTAACACAACTTGTGTCACTTTATCATTATATGATATTAGAAGTTTAAACATCTCAAGAAAATGCCTTTATTACTTGACTACGGTGTTTCCTCATGGCCTCTAAATACACAAGTTTGAAATGCTAGCCAATGAATTGTATCTATAGAGGTTTTGAGCTATAAACCATTTTTGCAAACTTGTTTTAAACTTTGAACATTTATAATTTTATTGATGTGTATAAATTAAGTCTTCACAAGCTTTTAATGCATTATCATGTGATGAGCAATTACTATCTCCAACATAGCTAAGAAATGCATAATTATTTTTTACATTAACCTTGTTTTGTGATTTAATTATGTCTAGTAAACACATCTGACCCAAGATAACCAGTTGACTTTAAACTAAATAGACAACATGACAAACTATAAGGTGCATCACTAGTCATTCATGGTTACATCTTAGTAAAAACAACAAATTCATGATTATTGATCGGTATCCGGTCAAATAATCTCATTAAAGTGTAGTACTAGGAAGTAGGAAGTAACTCCTAGATCGTCTCCCAAGGACCTATTTCTCTGCCAAAGGAATGAAAACACACTGGGGGGGAGATTATCCCCTCGAATACAGTCCAGTTATCATTGGTTTCGAAAATTTATAATGACGTTCTAACCCTTGAAACAACCCAAGTTAGTTAACTAAGCAAAAATTAACGTGAGTGTTTCTTATGTGAAAAAGCACTCACGCAACATTCATCCCAACCCCTAAACCGCGCAACTCCCTTCACTGAGCATGAACAGAGACACAAGTTTGTATTTACCGAATCACTAAGTGTGAACGGTCCAGTGAAAACAGTGGGCACACAGAATGATATCAACAGTAAAGGAGCGAAACAAATAAGCATAAAACCTCAAACTTTTTTCGTAATCTCAATCAAAGGCATAACCCAAACGGATTAGCCTTCCATAAAAACGAATAAACAAAGTGAGATGAAGAAGGAACAAGAATTAAATATAAAACGAAATTAAATATATAACGAATTTTAATTGAAACAAAACCGAATGTAATTGCAAAGAAAGAACGAATTGAATTCCAAAGCCGAGAGTCTCCAGTGTCTCAAACTCCTTTGGCTTCACCTCCTTTCATAGGCGGCTAAACATAGGTCTGTCCTGAACACTAAACCTAATGAGCCCAGATCTTTCAATTCTGGTTCAATAAATAAAACCTAAAATAAAAACTGATAATGTGACAACTCCTCTTCAATTCCAGAATTAATTTACATCCCAATAAAATTCCAAGTCCTGAAAATAATAATAAAATTAACTCAGAAAATTCTCATAAATAAAGCCCAAACAGTAAAATCGAGAAAATAATAGACAATTAAACACAAATCACTAATTAAAATATATATAAAAAACAAATAATATAGAAAAATAATTACTCATCAATTACTTACTAAAAAAATTCCTCACAAACCATAGTGGTAATATACACTATTCTACAATTTGATACACATATTACCCATAAAACATTCATCATATTATAATATTTAGATTTAAATGTGTTTTTATTTTTATAACCTTGTCAGAGTATTTTGACAATCCAATCAATATACCGATAACATCTTTATCCACTCAAAAAGAGAAAAACAAAAAAAACTAAAGTTCAGATAAAATTATTTATACTCACTAAATCCATATTTTTATGAGTCCAAATAAATCGTTCCTCTATCTTTTTAAAATCTTGATGCGTTAGACTTTACACAATTAAAACATTTTTTATTGTAGAAAAAATGTAGAAAGATTTCTTTTTATAAAACTAAATTTATAGTAAAATATTTATAAACTTTCATTTCCTATTTATTTCAAATTTATTATTAAAATAATACATAATATTATAGAGACTAATTAAGAGAAATTAGAATGAAAATAATGTTCAATGTGTTACTTATTTGCAAAGATTTTTTTTTTTAAGAATTTATTCCAAAAAAATGCTTGACATATTCATAAGTTTATACACTATAGTATATAAACTTTAAGATAATTAATAAGCTAACTTTGCAAACAAATCTTTAAAATAAATGAGATCCTTCTTTTCATATTAATTTATTTAAAATTTATTAAGAAGTAAAATAAAAGAAAGTATGAATAACTTATAAATTAAGTTTTCAAATTATCATTTTTACTTAATATTCATAAATTAAATTCACAAATTTATCTCGCTCAAAAATCAAACCAAATCAAGTTTAAAAAAAAATTAAAAACTCTAACTTCAAACTCTAATCTCACGTATTATACATTATTAAATATTTTGATCAAATTTCACTAAATTTCTTATGTAACATTTTTTATAACCATTTCATATCTCAATTTCATCATTATGGAATTATAATAAAAAATATATTCTTGTGTGTTTAAGAAAAAGAAGTCGATGTTGAAACCAAATTATTAATTTTAAACATAAAAAAGAATATCTTAGCATAGCAGAAGAATAATATTAATTACATTATTAAGTATAAAATATAAATTAAGCGTACCATTGGTATAATCACTTACATTCTTTCACATTATGGTAAACTCAACTCTTTGAAGACACTTTACTGATTTTTGGCCTGCACGATACATGTTACTTCTTGTACTTAACAAATTCTTAATATGTCAACAATCTCCTTATTACTTTTATTTTAAAATTTATTTATTAAATATTTTTTTTCTCTCTCGTACTGAGTCACGTACACAAATAAGTACAATCAAATAAAAAGTTGTTAACTTATCTCATATATATTAACAAATTTTCTTGATAAATAAAAAAAAATCTAATAAATATTAAAAAATATCTATATTTTTTTTCAAACAATATTGAATTAGTTATCATAAAACTGAAAATAATGTGTTAAAGTGAATTTGTTAAATTATTGTAAATATCTTAACAACATCTAATATCATTTTTATTATTATTAAAAAAAATATGAGAGATATTTCTATAAATATAAATGTGAAAAGAAGAAAAATTATTTAATATATAAAATAATAAAAACATTATTGATATTTTAAAAAAAATTTAAGTACGGGAAGTATTTTGTACCATGCAAGAAACGACTACCCTGTTTTTTTACGAAGATTTGGGGGCTAAGGCCCAACATGAAAAGGCCGAAACACAAAGAGAATATGACCATTGCATTTTGCACATGCATAATTGACGTGCATCTCCATAAAAGTTTAATTTCTAATTTTACACTTTACAAGTTTTGCATCTGAAACGGATTTTTAATTCATAAATATATTTTAAAATATATAATTTAATAATATTTAAAATTGTATATTCTAAAACATATTAATATATTTTAGAATGTATTTTTAGATTCAAAGATATATATTCATCTCATAATATATTAATATATTTTGAATTGCAAATTTTAGACTATATTTTTAAAATGTACAAATACATAATTTAGAAATAAACATATTTTAGAAATTATTTTTATAAATTTATTAATACATTTCAGATTATATAAAATTTTAAAATAGATTACGGATGGATTATATTTCGAGAACCTTCCCAAATTATCACCCAATTCAAAATAGGGCTATTTTATAAAACTGATCACATGTATTTTTGACATTTCACTACCTCAAACCATGGGGTTCATGTAATGGTAAGAGAATATTAATGTGAAGATTTTATAAGTACAAATACTGTGTGCTTTCATAAAAAAAAGAAGAAGAGTAAAAAGAATATGATTCAAAACAAATGTAAAATAGTTATTGCATGTATTATATTTTTATCGATAAACTATTACAGGTATTACTTTTATTAAAAATATTGCACAAAATACATTTATACAACATGCCTAAGTGCACGTATATATGTGTGTAGAACCCACTTTGCATAATTGATTAGAAGTAAACATTAGTTTTAAATAAAGGTGATCTTGGTTTGAATAGTTATTAATAGTAAAAAGATCATTTTTACACACATGGCTGTTTAGAAATTAACAATCAAAGTTGATTTTAAACATATAATCAAGTTTTAATGTCCATGTACATTTTTTTATAATTTTTTTAACAAATCACTCATCATAATTAAAAGAAAAAAAGTAAATAACATTAAATATTCTAGTGTTCCAATACATACAATTACATACCATTTTAAATATACTGTTTCAATTCATTTTCTAAAATAAAAGTACTGATTGCAATGTATGCAGCAAAAAACAATCTTTTGGAATGTAAATAGGATTTAATTAACATTAGTAGGTCATATGCAACAAAGGAGTTAATTTAAAATATACAAAGATACACACTTTGTGTGATTTATTTTAGAACGAGAGTGGTTGCATGAGATTAGACACGAGACAATTATTCAAACAAAGTACGATGCTATGTTCACAAAACAAGTGTTATAATTATAAAATAATTTTTTATTAGTTTTTTTCCTGTCTTAGATTAAGGTATCTTTTAAGTTTTTCTGGGATTTAATATATAAAAAAGGAGGCATGGAGCAAATGTGTATTGTAATGGATACATAAACTGCAAAATCTGTGTGCTCTTTTCTGCTCAAATGATTTATGTGAGAAAATGACAAGATGAAGCAACATTCGTTTTCATTATATAAATTCTGCAATTTCTATCAGAAAATGACATATTCACAAGTTTCTAGCATTATCAGTATTAAGTGCTCACTTCCTCCTCAACTATCATCAACTTGGTTCACTTCATAAATTTTTTTTTCATGTAATGAATATTATTATCAATCATAATCTAACAGTGTTAAAAAAATATCCAATTTTATCTCTGCTTTTTAATATTTTTTTTGCTCTTTCATGGTGTTGCTACTAATAATATAATAATTTCCAAATTTAATATTTACCATTAAATTTTATTTTAAATAGTTTGATAATATAAAAATCTATATCTCAAATTATAAGATTTTTGATATTTTAAGGATGATTTCATGAGATTTTTTTTTTCTCTCTTAATATTTTACTGAGTTGCAACATTTTAAATATATTATTTTTTCAGTTTTTACACTAACCTAGGAGTTTTGTAAAAGTCGCATCCTAATTAATATTTTATTTAACTGTTATTATAAAAACATGTTTTTAAAATAAAAAGTATTTTTTTTCATATATATTATATATGAATAGTTCAATGAAAATAGATTATTAGATCCAAATGTTAAATTTTTAATACATATAGAACATCTCCAATAAAGATATTCTAAATATTAAGAATAAAATTATCAATAGCTTTAATATTAACTACATATTTTGAATGTTGCGCACGAAAAACATATAAAACTATATTATTAGGAGGAGAATGATTAAATCATTTTTTTATCCTTATATTTTATTTACTTTTAGTTTAACCGCTAAAAGTGTATTAACTTTTGAATAGTTAAATTAAAGAAATATGAAGAAGAAAAATAATTATTTTAAAATTAATCTTAAAATAGTTTGATTATTATTAGTGTATTCTCATAACCATCATCTACTTCTTGATAAATATTTGGGATTTTTATTTGTCTTAGAAATCTAAAATGCTAATTGTATATTCTTCAGCAAAGGTAATACAAAAATAGATAAGCTATTTTGGAAAATAGAAAGTAAGGAATAATAATAATAATAATAATAATAATAATAATAATAATAATAATAATAATAATAATAATAATAATAATAATAATAAGAAGAAGAAGGGAGAGTGAAAGAAAGTAACCCGTTTTGCTGCAGCAGGAACGGAAGCCAAGAGTTGGAATGATATTCACATTGGAACCCCTTGTGTGATGTTCACCACAATAATCCAACTCACAAATTTAACGTTGCAAGAAATGAATAAAAATAAGATAAAAGATAAATTTACTATGGTTAATAATTAATTTATCACTTTTTAATTATGTATTATTGTAATAAAAGATGAAAATGAAATAAATGATCATTATTGATTACATAATAAAAATAAAAATTTGAAAAACACTATATGAAAGTTAAGACTAGTTCAAAATTATTTTACAAGTTCACTTTATTCATGTTGGTATAATAATTATAGGACTCTCTCTCGATTTATGTCTATAATCATTTAAGTTTAGAATGTAAGATTTAAGGTTTAAGATTTAAAATTTAGAATTTAATTTTTTATAGTTCATATATATACATACATATATATATACATATATATTTACATTTACATTTATATTTTTATTAAATTTATAATAAAATTTTCTTCTTTAGGCCAAATAAATAGCTAAAACATATATGTTTTTCCTAATTCCTAAACTCACTTTTGGTGAAAATTTTCATCTGTAATATATATCTGAATTTCGTGTAATATATTGTGTAATATAATTATCACATGTAGTAAACATATACAAATATAATATAAAGAAAATTAGAGTTTGAAAAACTTTAATACATTACACACTTATAATTTCATATATTAAAATTTATCTAGATCATTTACATCATTCACAAAATCTAGCATTTTTATTCTAAAAACTAAAATTATATATATATATATATATATATATATATATATATATATATATATATATATATATATATATATATATATATATATATATTCTACAATTCATTTCAAAACAATATTTATATATATCACAAAATATTTGACTTTATTTTTAAAAAATATATGTATTGAATTTGACTTAAAAAAATCATGTTATTTTTATTATGTTGTCTCTCCAACACAACTACCTCAACAAAAACTAAATCTTCTCATAGATAAATTTCTTTGACCTGTCAAATCAAAAATCATAAGAACCTCTGTCAACTTTTACCACCATATAATCATTCTTTATATTATTCTAATATATCAATAAAGTCAGAATGTTTTCTTAGTACAAATATTGAATTCAATACATATTTTATATACCCTTTCTCTAAAAATAATCATGTTTGCATCATACTTCATATCATATACAATCATTCGATCATAAATCTCCATTCATATATAAACATCCAACTTAAATCAAATGACAATAAGTTGAAAATGATATTACATTATAAAAATGTTCATATGCGTTATAATGATTAGATATAATAATAAAATGAAAAGTAAAACACATTTAACATTTAGAAACATTTAAAAAACATGTTTCTTCAAATTTCAGAAAATCACTCTCTCGCTTAACCAACATTTGGCTTGCCTAGCAAATTAAGCACATGTTGCAATTTTTATCAATCACCATTATGCTTGCTTAGCAAGAGACATGAGCATATTCAAATATTTTAGTCATCTAGCGAACAAAATGTTTGCCCCACAATTACATCAATGATAGTTTTTCATTAAAAAAAAAAATCCCTTTCTTTAATAAGAATTGGCTCGTGAAACAAACAAAGTTCATGGGGTTTCACAATAAAACGAATTTTGACTAACAAGAATTGGCTTGCCCAACTGCCAAATCAGCGGGAACTTTAATTAAATAGCTTGTCTAGCAAATTTAGCTTACTCAATGACCAAAACTCTCAAGTTTTTATTAAAACAATTTTTTTCCAACGAGATCACTAATAGTATTATTTAAGAAGCTTGCCTAACAAAGATATATTTATCCAATGACCAAAGCTGTTAGATTTTTAAATAAACAAATTTTGCCCAACAAATCTACACTATCAAGAAGTTGCAAATAACACAAGGATCCAAATTAGTTTAAGATGAAATTCACTATAAGAAGATTCATTTCACCTGTTGATTATTACAAGTAATTTTGACATTACTTACATATTTATATCTATAGATAAATTCATAAATATTACCTATAGATCTAATACTTAAATAATAACCTCCAAATTAAATCTGAAAATAATATTAATATAATTAGTTTTATTAATATTATTATTTATTATCATCATTATTATTGTTACTATTATTAACACTATTAATATTATTACTAATATAATTAATATAATTAATGTTATTATTAATATTAACGTTATTAATAATATTATTATTACTAATACTATTCTTAACAATATTATTATGATGATTAATTTTATTAACAGTATTATTAATATAAGTTTTAATATTATTATTATTAACATTATTAATATTGTTATTAATATTATAAATATTATTATTATTATAACATTATTAATGTTATTAATATTATTAATGTTATTATTAATACTGTTATTATCACTATTAATTACAATAATAATTATTATAATAATAATAATAACATTCAAAATATGATTATAATATTTATCTTGTAATAATTCTAAGTTTTTCTATTCACAATAATGCTTGAAGCCATCATTATTCGGATAAATAATAAAAGAATAAATATCGAACTAAAATATGAATAATAAGTTTCTGATAAAAAATTTAATGTAAATATATCCTTTATCTTTTATATTTGATATGTAGAGATATGCGTTTCTATCATATCCGAGGTATTTAATATTTTATTTATTCGACCTTCAATAACTTTTTTTTTCAACATTTTACTTGTATTTATTTATTTATAGTAATAAATGTTTTGAAAGTTGATAATTACTGAAATTAATAATGAATCTCCTGAGGTTATAACTGCCAATTCAAAATGTAACCCAAAGCGTTAAAGTTTGAAAACAGAGCAAAGTCAAACGAGCAACAGTCATGCATGAGGCAATCGAAATGTCTTTTTGCCAGATGCATAGAAGATGTAACAATGTAGTAATGTTTACTCTTTTTCATTTCCTCTCACATTCAATGCAATAATTTATTTATTTCTCAATCAACATGTTTTTTTCTCAAACTTCATTTATACCAATTACGTTACATTAAAAATCGTCCCTTTATCAAGCCAAGTTCTCTGTTACATTGCCATCAGAATCTTGTTGCAAAACAGATTTGTTTAGCATGGAGGTGTTTCTGAAACTATTTGTTGCAACTCTGTTTCTTTTGCTTTTGGTCCAATGCAATATGTCTTTGGCAAAAGAGGAGAATCAGAAAAGCACTTACATAGTCCATGTGGCCAAATCTGAAATGCCCACAATCTTCAATCACCATGCAATTTGGTACAACTCAATTTTGACGTCAGTATCAGAATCAGAAGAAATGCTCTACACCTACGAGAAGGCGATTCACGGTTTCTCAGCCAGATTAACAGATGAAGAAGTTCAGTTACTAAGAAATCGATCAGACATTCTACATGTGATGCCAGAGCAAATGTACCGGCCATTAACAACTCGAACACCACATTTCCTTGGACTCGACAAATTCGCCGAGGTGGTCCCTGAGTCAGATGGAGGAAGTGACATCATCATAGGAATCCTCGACACTGGTGTGTGGCCCGAAAGCAAGAGCTTTGATGATGCGGGACTGGGACCCATCCCCAGCAAATGGAAAGGAAAATGTGAATCAGGTGTCGATTTCAATGCCTCAAACTGCAACAGGAAGTTGATAGGAGCTAGATCCTTTGCAAAAGGGTACGAGGCGAACGTTGGTCCCATTGAAGGACCCAAATCACCGCGAGACACTGACGGCCACGGCACCCACACTGCAAGCACCGCGGCAGGGTCTGCGGTGGAAGGTGCAAACCTATTCGGGTACGCTTCCGGTAAGGCGCGTGGAATGGCCTTTCGTGCTAGAATCGCTACGTACAAGGTTTGCTGGGAAAAGGGTTGCGCTAGTTCTGATATGTTGGCTGGAATGGACGCAGTCATCTCAGACAACGTTGACGTTCTTTCGATATCACTTGGAAGTGAAGCAAGAACATACGAGAGTGATAGCGTTGCAATTGGAGGCTTTGCGGCAATGGATCATGGGATCGTGGTTTCTTGCGCTGCAGGAAACAGTGGTCCCGCTCTCGGTTCTGTGGCGTCCAACATAGCACCATGGTTGATCACCGTGGGAGCTGGCACACTGGATCGTGATTTTCCAGCTTACTTAGCCCTTGGGAATGGACGCAGCTATTTTATTCGGTTAATTTACAGTGGCAAGTCTTTGGCCGATACTCTCGTTCCATTCATACACGCAAGGAATGCAAGCAGAGAAAAAGGTGCGGATAAGTGTTTAAAGAATTCCTTAGATCCAGAGAGGGTTAGAGGGAAAATTGTGTACTGTGAATTTGGAAATAGTTCTGTGATAGATCAGGAGTTAGTGGTGAAATCTGCGGGAGGTATAGGCATGGTGTTAGGGGCCGTAGATGAAATAGAGGTAGTAGCTGAGCTTTTGCCAACAGCTATTGTGGGTGTGAAAGCTAAAATGGAAATCCTAGAGTATCTGTCATCTGAGCCTAAGGCCATGGCTAGGATTGTGTCTGAGGGAACGAAGGTTGGAATCAAGCCAGCGCCCATTGTTGCAGACTTCAGCTCTCGAGGTCCAAGTCTAACCAGACCAGAGATATTGAAACCTGACTTAATCGCACCAGGTGTCAACATTTTGGCGGCATGGACAGGAGTTAAAGGTCCCTCTGAAAATGTTCAAGATCACAGACATGTGGACTTCAACATCATCTCAGGCACCTCCATGGCATGCCCTCACGTGAGTGGGATAGCAGCATTGTTAAAGTCAGTTCATCCAAATTGGAGCCCTGCTGCAATCCGATCTGCACTCATGACCACAGCTTATTCCACTTACACCAATGGTAAAACGTTGCTAGATAGTGCCACCAACAAATCCTCAACACCCTTTGACATTGGTGCTGGTCATGTCAACCCTGTTGCTGCGCTTAATCCGGGACTTGTCTATGATTTGGCCACCGATGATTATCTGGACTTCCTCTGTGCCTTGAAATATCCAACCAGAACGATAGAGGCTGTGGTGAGGAGGAAGTTCCAGTGCAAGGCAGACAATCAGTACAGTGTCACCCACCTAAATTACCCTTCATTCAGTGTTGTTTTTAATCAATCAAAAGGAGCAAGCTTTCTTAAACACAAGCGCAGTCTTACCAATGTGGGACCTGCAGGAACATACAAAGCATCAGTTACATCAGAGATCCCATCTGTAAAAATCAAAGTTGAACCAGAGGTGTTGAGCTTCAATGAACATGAGAGAAAGTCATACATAGTGATGTTTAGAGCAACAGGTCCACCGCCACCATATAGTTCTGGTTTTGCATATTTAGAATGGTCAAATGGAAAACATGTTGTTAGAAGTCCTATCTCCATACTGTTCCAAACATAACAGAAAACTCCAAGAACCTTCATGAAGGTCTCTTCACCAACTCTGATAAATCTCCTCATTGGCTAGAGGGTATGGCTGTTATACAATAAATTCAAAGTAGCAATATATTGCATTTATATGAAACATGTCTACAAATATAAATAAATGCATTTAATATATATTCAAGACTTCATAGTTAGTCAATATATTAATATACACTGTTCAGTCATTGATATTATTATAGTCTGTTATATCTAATATATTAATTAAATATAAAATATTCTAATAGTACTCATTAAAAATTTAAATGTTGACATATTAATATATTATTTATTACTTATAATAGGTTTAATATTTATTTAAAATTTTAATTATAAATACTAGAGAAAACGCATGATTCACGGTTTTATTACATTAAAAAAATATAATTTTATTATTTCTATAAGTTATTAATTAATACATAAATAATATAATTTAATGCATATGCATATACACATATAATTTTATGACTAATAACTGTTATTTTTTTTTAAATTATTTATTTTATTGAAGAAATAAATAAATTATTTTTTATTTATTAAAGGGTAATCAATAACAAAAAAATATTATTATTATTATAATCATTGAAATAAAAATATATTATTAAATTATAGAAATTTTTTCATTAAAGTTAATTTTAAAATGTTTTTTTTTAATTTTATTATAGGTAATTTTTTTATTGTGTAAGTGATTTTCTTTATTGTGGATAGTTGTTTAAATTTTAAAAAAAGTAGTTACGTAAAGGTAGGATAAAATTGTAATAAAGTGTGTTAAAAAAAGGTGTATCTTCTTTATATATTTTTTTAAAATATTATTTTTTTTGTTATGTAAGTGGGTTTTTTTTACTGTGATTAGTGATTCAAATTTAAAGTAGCAGTTAAAAGAGTAAACTTATAAAAAAATTATGTACAGGAAAGAGCTGTATTCTCTTTATAAATTGTTATAGATTATACATTTAATTTTAAAATATATCATAGTATAATATTTAATATCTTTAAGAATAATTTCAAATATAGGTAGATAATTTATACATTATGTAATGTATGATAGAATTGATTTGTGGTCACTCTTTCGCTTTATAAAAATCTCACAGTTTATCTAGTTATCTCTAACTTGTCAGTCTCTTCTAATCATTCCTTTGGCTCATCAATCCAGTTGAGATCAATTCACAAATTGCAAATATTAAAATAAAAATAATTTAAAAGATTATTTTTTTTTGTATTAAATTACTTAAAGATGTATACACATTAATATTATAATTATATCATTAATAATTATTAATCAAATTTTAATTATTAATTATAATGAAATAATTTAATATTTAAAAGTAATAATAGTTTTAATTTATTCAATTATAAATATTAATTAATTAAAAACTTATAAAACATTTATATAATTAAATATATTTTTAAATATATATATATAATAATAATAATAATAATAATAATAATATAAATGTTGAATTAGTGGAACCCAGTATATTTTCAACTTGGCTTATCACATAATACCAACTTACCCTCACTGTTTTTGACTGATCAAGAAGGGGTTCACTGGCCCATTTTGCCACTCTTATTATAAACTTTGAAACATATTTTGGTAGAGGTTATACAATAAATTCAAAGTAGCAATATATGGCATTTACATGAAACATATCTACAAATATAAATAAATGCATTTAATATATACTGAACACTTCACAGTTAGTCAATATATACTATTCAGTACATTAATATTATAAGTATATGTGTTAATAAACTAATAATTAATGCAAAATATATATTAATATAATATGTATATTATTTTACGGAGTCTGCCATATCTAATATACTAATCAAAAATAAAATATTCTAGTCAATACTAACATACTCATTAAAAATTTAAATGTTAACATATTAATATACTATTTATTACTTATAATATGTTTAATATTTATATTAACAGTTTTATCACACTAATATATATATATATATATATATATATATATACTTTTATTATTTCTATAAGTAATTAATTAATAAATAGAAAAATAATACCATTTAATATATGTAAATACACATAATTTTATAACTATTAACTGTTATTTTTTAATTATTTATTTTATTGAATAAATAAATAAATTATTTTTTATTTATTAAAGAGTAAATAATGACAAAAAAATATTATTATTATAATTATTATAATAAAAAAATATTATTAAATTATAAAATACTTTCAATAAAAGTAATTGTAAAAATATTTTTTTATTATGTAGGTGGTTTTTTCACTTGAAGAGTAAAATTGTAAGAAATTATGTACACAAAATATCTGTATCGTAGAAGTAGAAGGTAATAACCTTTTATGTATTTGGACTAGAAGGATTATTCAATAGTAAGTTGTCTCTTTTCATTGATTATGAAAGTAGCACTATTAACTATTAATTAATAAAGGTTTTTAGTATATATATATATTTTTAAACTCTTTTATTATCTTGTAAAGAATTTTCATAAAGAATAATATGTTATTTGCTCTTAATGTATTGGATCTGTATTACGTACGATTATCCTAAAGCATTATGTATAATATAATTATAATCGATAAAAAGTCAAAAGAATTGGAAAAAGTTAAATATTCAACGAAGAACAATATCACATTTGGAGAAGTTTGTTATTTTGTCCCTATCTAAATAAGCGTCAAGATTTGACATGCCTTTAAGACTATCATCAATATGAGAACTTAAAGTATGGTACACATCTATAGCCGCACAACAACATCAAAATCTTTATTATAAGAAAACTAAGAAACAACTTCATGATGTGAAGACATAACATCCTCACAATTATTCACTGAGACTTTTGCCACAAACAACTGTTTGGTTTTTAAATTTGTTTCATTGTGCACCCTTGCCTACTATTTTAAGAAAAAAAAAAACTAATAAAGACTTAATTCGTTCATATTCAATATCTATTGTAGAACAAAATTAAGATGTTTTGTCAAAAGTTATCGAGGCAAGGTAGAGAGAATATATCTAAAAGAAACTCGAGCGAATCCCCTTATTTTATTCATGGTGCAGACATCAAACACAAGAAGAGTCTCAATCCCTTATGAAATTGAAAAATTGTCTTCAACTGCCAAATGTTCTATAAATAAATTATGCACATAAACCTAACATTGTATCTTGATCAATTTCATGGAGATATGAACAAAATCTTTGAGCCATACCAGCATGAAAAGAAGACCAGGAAACAAATTTTGAATTCCAAAAATCAAGACATGTTTCATATATTCAAAAGAAAGAAAAATTCAAATTTATAAAAGTTCTTACTAAAGAAATTGTTTTTAAGAGTTTAGGATCTATATCTAATTTGTTAATATGGCTGAGAGATTTTTTTTTTGTTAACAAAATACACTCTTTTAACCTTACTAAATACACCTCTTAAGAAATTTGGATAATAATTAAGTGATCCTTAATGTATGGACACAAAAACTGAATAAAAAAAAGATATATTGCATTATTATTTAAAACTTACTTGAAAATTTTTCTTTTATCTTAAAAAAACTTAATCAATGATTTGGAAACTTTCTTATCTTATAAACACCTCACAAAATTTAAAAGCTTGACACACCTTACCAAGAAAATTTAAAGTTCCAAATATGGAAACGGATTCACACTTGAAATTCATAAATCTTCTCATATCTTTTTAAAAGGATTAAAATTGTATTTTTAAAATTATGGTGAGGCTCGACTCTTTGAAGCCCACCCTAATTTGGGGCTAAGGCCCAACATGAAAACGCCGAAACACATTCAAGCAAAAGAAAATATTTTCTGCACCCCATAATTGATGTGCACCTCATAAAAGTTAAATTTTCAATTTTACACTTCAGAATTACGTATTTTAGATTTACCATACTCAATTGTATTTTGATCCAAAAATACATTATAGAGTGTATAACATCTAATATTCTGAATTGTATATATTTAGAATATATTTCTAGATTTAAAAATATATTCATACCCCATAATGTATTAATAAAATTTTAGAATGTATTTTTAAAATGTACAAATACATTATTTAAAAATAAGCATATTTTAAAATGTATTTCTATGAATATATTAATACATTTTAAATTATATATTCAAATATACATAAAACTTCAAAATAGATTATGGAAAATTATATTTTCAGAACCTTCCCAAATTACCACCCAATTCCAAATAGGGCTATTTTAGAAATCTGAATCACATGTATTTTTGACATTTCTCTACCATGCCTAAGTGCACGTCTAGATATGTATGGTAGAACTGACTTTGCATAATTGATGGGAAGTAAACATTAATTTGAAGTAACGTGATTTTGGATTGAATAATTAATATTAAAAATATCATTTTAACACAAATTGCTGTTAGAAATTAACAATCAAAATTGATTTTAAACATATAATAAACTTTTAATGTCTATGTACATTTTTTATAGTTTTTTTAAATAAAATACTCATCACAGTTTGGAAGAAAAAAAGTAAATAACATTAAATATTCTAATGTTCAATGCATACAATTACATACCAATTTAAGTATACAGTTTGAATTCATTTTCTAAAAAAAAAGTACTGATTGCAATCTATACAGCAAAAAAATCTTTTGTAATGTAAATAGGATTTAATTAATATTAATAGGTCCTTCAGATACAACAAACAAGTTAATTTAAAATATAGAAAGATACACACTTGTGATTTATTTTAGGGACAGGGTGGCAGCATGAAATTAGACATGAGACAATTATTCAAATAAAGTATGATACTATGTACACGAAACAAGTGTTATAATTATAAATTAATTTTTTAGTAGTTTTTTTCCTGTCTTAGATTAAGGTATTTTTAAGTTTTTCTGGAATTTAATATATAAAAAAGGAGACATGTGAGCAAATGTGTATTGTAATGGATACATAAACTGCAAAATCTGTGTGTTCCTTTCTGCTCAAATGATTTATGTGAGAAAATGACAAGATGAAGCAACATTCGTTTTCATTATATAAATTCTGCAATTTCTATCAGAAAATGACACATTCACAAGTTTCTAGCATTATCCCTATTAAGTGCTCACTTCCTTCTCAACACCATCCATCAACTTGGTTCACTTTATAATTTCTTTTTTCAAACAATGAATATTATTATCAATCATAATCTAACAGTATTAAAAAAATATCCAATTTGATCTCTGTTGTTTTTTTAATAATTGTTTGCTCTTTAACGTTGTTGCTACTAATAATATAATAATTTCAAATTTTAATATTTACCATTAAAATTTATTTTAAATACTTTGATAATATAAAAAAATTATGTCGTTATCTCAAATCATAAAATTTATTTTTTTCTCTTAAAATTTTACTGAGTCGCATAATTTTGAATATATTATTTTTCAATTTTACACTAACGTAGGAGTTTTGTCAAAGTCACTTCCTAATTAATATTTTATTTAACTGTTATTATAAAAATATGTTTTTAAAATAAAAAAAAGTATTTTTTTCATATTGTATAATAGTTCAATGAAAATAGCTTTTATTAGATCCAAATGTTAAATTTATAATACATATAGAACGTCTTCAATAAAGATATAAAAAGCTCAATAGCTTTAATATTAACTTCATATTTTAAATTTTGCACACCAAAAATATATAAAGCTATATTAATAGGAGGAGAATGGTTAAATTATTTTTTATCCTTATATTTTACTTTCTTTTAATTTAACCGCTAAAAGTGTATTAACTTTTGAATCGTTAAATTCAAAAAATATGAAGAAGAAAATAATTATTTTTGAATTAATCTTAAAATGATTTGATTATTATTAGTGTATTCTCGTAACCATAATCTACTTCTTTATAAATATTTGGGACTTTTATTTGTTTTAGAAATCTAAAATGATAATTGTATCTTCTTCAGCAAAGTTAATACAAAAAATAGATAAACTATTTTGGAAAATAAAAAGTAAGGAATAATAATAATAATAATAAGGGAGAGTGAAAGAAAGTAACCGGTTTTGCAGCAGGAATGGAAGCCAAAGAGTTGGAATGATATTCACATTGGAACCCCTTGAGTGATGTTCACCACAATAATTAAAATGATGTAATTCATGTTCCAAATTGCAAATTTAACGTTGAAAGAAATGAATAAAAATAAGATAAATTTACTATGGTTAATAATTTATTTATCATTTTTTAATTATGTATTATTATAAAAAAAATTGAAAATGAAACAACTGATCATTATTGATTACATCATAAAAAAATAAAAATTTGAAAAACACAATCAATTATAGGTAGGAAAGTTAAGACTAGGCCAAATTTTTTTTACAAGTTCATTTTTATTCATGTTGACATAATAATTGTAGGATTCTCTCTCCCAATTTATGTCTATAATCATTTAGGTTTAGTAAGTAATATTTACGGTTTAAGATTTTAAATTTTAGAATTTAATTTTTATAGTTATATTATTATTAACATTATTAATATTATTATTAACATTATTGATATTATTATTAATATTTTTATTATCACTATTAATTATAATAATACTTATTATAATAATCAAAATATGATTACAAAATTTATCCTGTGTAATAATTTAAAGTTTTTCTATTCACAAGAATGCTTGAACCCATCATTATTCCGATAAATAATAAAAGAATGAATATCGAACCAAAATATGAATAATATGTTTTTGATAAAAATTTTCATGTAAATATATCCTTTATCTTTTATATTTGATATGTAGAGACGTGCGTTTCTATTTTATCTGAGTTATTTAATATTTTATTTCTTCAACTTTCAATAACCTCTTTTTTTCAATATTATACTTGTATTTATTTATTTATTTTAATACGTGTTTTGAAAGTTATTAATTACGACATTAATAATAAATATCCTGAGATTATTTATTCTCTACTATTATTAATATTATTACTAATATAATTAATGTTGTTGATAATATTAATATTATTATTATTATTAACATTATTGATAATATTATTAATATTGTTATTATTATTAATGTTATTAACGTTATTATTGACATTAAATGATACTTTTATATCTATATAAAGAATTATTTATGTGTACATAGAGTGTTGAAATTATAAACATAGCTAATTACTTAAATGTACACAACTAACTACTTTGATAAGGTTAGAAGAATTGACACAGAGTAATTTAACATGGGTGTCGGAATTATAAACTAGCTAACCAGTAACATGTATAGGATTAACCACCTCCTTGATAACGTTTAATAATTTACATGCAGTGATTTAATATAGATGTTGAAATTACGAAGGTAATAGATGTACAGAACTTGATGAAATTGACAAAATTATCCTTTAATATACACTAAAAACAATCTCATGCGACCATTATAACACGTTGAAGTGTGAAATGAAATGAGAGTTATATAAATACTGGTGTCAAAGTATCGTCTTACCATTAAAAATCGTCCCTTTATCAAGCCAAGTTCTCTGTTACATTGCCATCAAATCTTGTTGCAAAACAGAGTTGTTTAGCATGGAGGTGTTTTTGAAACCTTTTGTTGCAATTCTGCTTCTTTTGCTTTTGGTTCAATGCAATGTGTCTTTGGCAAAAGAGGAGAATCAGAAAAGCACTTACATAGTCCATGTGGCCAAATCTGAAATGCCCACAATCTTCAATCACCATGCAATTTGGTACAACTCAATTTTGACGTCAGTATCAGAATCAGAAGAAATGCTCTACAGCTACGAGAATGCGATTCATGGTTTCTCAGCCAGATTAACAGATGAGGAAGTTCAGTTACTAAGAAATCGATCAGACATTCTACAGGTGATGCCAGACCAAATGTACCGGCCATTAACAACTCGAACACCACATTTCCTTGGACTAGACAAATTCGCCGAGGTGGTCCCTGAGTCAAATGGAGGAAGCGACGTCATCATAGGATTCCTCGACACCGGTGTGTGGCCCGAAAGCAAGAGCTTTGATGATGCCGGACTGGGACCCATTCCCAGCAAATGGAAAGGAAATTGTGAATCAAGTGTCGATTTCAATGCCTCAAACTGCAACAGGAAGTTGATAGGAGCCAGATCCTTTGCAAAAGCGTACGAGGCGCACATTCGTCCCATTGAAGGACCCAAATCACCGCGAGACTCTGACGGCCACGGCACCCACACTGCAAGCACCGCGGCAGGGTCTGCGGTGGAAGGTGCAAACCTATTCGGGTACGCTTCCGGTAAGGCGCGTGGAATGGCCTTAAGTGCTAGAATCGCTGCGTACAAGGTTTGTTGGAAAAATGGTTGTTCTACTTCTGATATATTGGCTGGAATGGACGCAGCCATCTCAGACAACGTTGACGTTCTTTCGATATCACTTCAAGGTGAAACAGGCAAATACGAGAGCGATGTCATTTCAATTGGAGGCTTTGCGGCAATGGATCGTGGCATCGTGGTTTCTTGCGCTGCAGGAAACAATGGTCCTACTCTCAGTTCTGTGCTGTCCAACATAGCACCATGGTTGATCACCGTGGGAGCTGGCACACTGGATCGTGATTTTCCAGCTTACTTAGCCCTTGGGAATGGACGCAGCTATTCTCTTCGGTTAATTTACAGTGGCAAGTCTTTGGCCGATACTCTCGTTCCGTTCATACACGCAGGGAATGCAAGCAGAGAAAAAGGTGCGGATAAGTGTTCAAAAAATTCCTTAGATCCAGAGAGGGTAAGAGGGAAAATTGTGTACTGTGAATATGGAGATCTTACTACGATAGAAAAAGAGTTAGTAGTGAAATCTGCGGGAGGTATAGGCATGGTGTTGGGGGACGTAGAAGGTGATGAATTAGATGAAATACAGGTAGACCCCGATTTTTTGCCAACAGCTATTATGTATGGTAAAGCTAAAAGGGAGATCCTAGAGTATCTGTCATCTGAGCCTAAGGCCATGGCTAGGATTGTGTCTGAGGGAACGAAGGTTGGAATCAAGCCAGCGCCCATTGTTGCAGACTTCAGCTCTCGAGGTCCAAGTCTAACCAGACCAGAGATATTGAAACCTGACTTAATCGCACCAGGTGTCAACATTTTAGCAGCATGGTCAAGGGTTAAAGGTCCCTCTAATACTATTATAGATCACAGACAAGTGGATTTCAACATCATCTCAGGCACCTCCATGGCATGCCCTCACGTGAGTGGGATAGCAGCATTGATCAAGTCAGTTCATCCAAATTGGAGCCCTGCTGCAATCCGATCTGCACTCATGACCACAGCTTATTCCTCTTACACCAATGGTAAAACGTTGCTAGATAGTTTCACCAACCAATCCTCCACACCCTTTGAAATTGGTGCTGGCCATGTCAACCCTGTTGCTGCGCTTAATCCAGGACTTGTCTATGATTTGGCCACCGATGATTATCTGGACTTCCTCTGTGCCTTGAAATATCCAACCAGAACGATAGAGGCTGTGGTGAGGAGGAAGTTCCAGTGCCAGGCAGACAATCACTACAGTGTAACCCATCTGAATTACCCTTCATTCAGTGTTGTTTTTGATCAATCAAAAGGAGCAAGCTTTGTCAAACACAAGCGCACTCTTACCAATGTGGGGCCTGCAGGAACATACAAAGCATCAGTTACATCAGAGATCCCATCTGTAAAAATCAAAGTTGAACCAGAAGTGTTGAGCTTCAATGAACATGAGAGAAAGTCATATACAGTGATGTTTAGAGCAACAGGTCCACCACCACCAAATCGTTTTGGTTTTGCACATTTAGAATGGTCAAATGGAAAAAATGTTGTTCGAAGTCCTATCTCCATACTGTTCCAAACATAACACAAAACTCCAAGAACCTTCATTGAGGTCTGGAGGGTATGGCTGTTGTTCAATAAATTCAAAGTAGTTGTATAATAAATGCATTTGATATATACTCAAGACTTCAAAGTTAGTCAGTATATTATTAGTATATGTGTTAATAAACCAATAGTAATACAAAGTATATATTAATATAATATGTATATCATTTTTATGGTGTTAATACCGAGTCTGTTATATCTAATATATTAATTAAATATAAATTATTCTAATCAATATTAACATATCATTAAAAATTTAAATGTTACCATATTAATATATTATTTATTACTTATAATACTTTTAATATTTATATTAAAATTTTCATTATAAATACCAGTGAAAACGCAGGATTCACGGTTTTATTACATTAAAAAATATTATTTTATTATTTCTATAAGTAATTAATAATAAAAAATAATATAATTTAATGAATATGCATATACACATAATTTTATAACTATTAGCTATTAATTTTAAAAAGTTATTTATTTTATTAAAGAAATAAATAAATTATTTTTTATTTATGAAATGGTAAATAATAAAAATTATTATTATTATTATTGAAATATAAATATATTATTAAATTATAAAAATATTTCATTAAAATTAATTGTAAAAGTATTTTTTTAAAATTTTATTGTAGTTAATTTTTTGATTGTGTAGGTGGTTTTCTTTGTTGTGGATAGTTGTTTAAAATTGAAAAACAGTTGTTACTTAAAGGTAGGATAAAATTGTAAGAAAGTGTGTAAAAAAAATGTAAAATTATTGTAGAATTTTTTTTTTTGTTATTGTGTTAGTGGTGGAGGTTTTTGATAGCTAGTAAGCTAAATAATTTGATTTGAAGTTTTATTGTCCATCATTTATATCAAATCACTATAAATCACTCTAAAACACACAACTTAATAGTTTACTTAGTTACTATAAAGTATGCTCCAGAAATATCTTAATGTTGACTACTTGGTAATCTACTTCTATTTCTTTTACTTATTATCTTTTCTATCAGTCTCCTATCTCATGAAATATTTGTTCTATTTATTCTTTTATTTTTTTCATGTAATTATTCTGGTACCAAAATTGTATAATAATATTCCAATATTTTACTATTTTCCTCTAATATATCTTTGTTCAAGAATTTAAATCAGTATAGGAATGTTATTTACTTTATTTGATTTATAATTACCATAATCTTAAGTTATTTTCATGAATACAAATATCCTTTTTAAGATTCATTTTATATTAACAACACTTTTTAACCTTTTAGGTCCATCACGGGTAACTTATATAATTGATTTTTTTATTATACTTGGTTATTTAAATTTAAAGTAGTGTTTAAAAGAGTAAAATTATAAAAAAAAATATGTACAGGAAAGAGCTGTATTTTCTTTATAAATTGTTATAGATTATTCACTGGTTAATACATTTAATTTTTAAGTATATCATAGTATAATATTTAATTTCTTTAATAATAATAATTTCAAATATAAGTAGATAATTTGTAAATTATGTATTATAAAGTAGATTTGTGGGTCACTCTGTGTAAAATTTTCACCGTTCACCTTGTTATTTCTAACTTGTTAGTATTTTCTAATTCTTCTGTTTGACTCATCAATCCAGTTGAGATCAATTCACAAATTAAAAATATTAAAATAAAATAATTTAAAAAATTAAAATTTGTATTAAATTAGTAAATATATAATAATACTATAATTTATATCATTAATAATTATTAATCAATTTTTAATTGTTAATTATAATTAAATAATTTAATATTTAAAAGCAATAACAACTTTAATTTATTCAATTATAAATATTAATTAATCAGTTAAAAACTTATAAAATATTTATATAATTATATATATATATATATATATGTTATAAAAATTAAAAAAATGATGAATTAGTGGGACGCACTATATTTTCAACTTGGCTTATTACATAATACCAACATACCCCTCACTATTTTTGACATATCAACAAGGGGTTCACTCGCCCATTTTGCCATTCATATTATAAACTATGAAACATATTTTGGTAGAGGTTATGTGTGTTATACAATAAATTCAAAGTAGTTATATATTGCATTTATATGAAATATATATACGACTTTTTTATGATATTAGTATTTTTTTTTTATTTCTTTCAATAATATTCTTTGTTTTTTATTTTTCTTAATAGCAATCTTTATTCAATAATATTTTTTATTTTTTATTTTTTTAATAGCAGTTTTTATTCTTTAATTCCTTAAATGACACTTTTTTTGTTTTATGTAATAGTATTTTTTTTAATAGTTATTAAAAATTGTGATTATTAGTTTACTAAAATTAAGATAAAAAATAATATAAAAATAATTAAATTCAAATTAAAAAAAAAGAAAATAAAATGAAATATTTTATAGGTTTTTAACTAATTAATTATAATAGGAAAAATAATAAATTATTTTATTTTATGTTTTATAATAAATTTAAATTTGGCATAATAAATTATATTAAAATAAATTATAATAATTTGTGATTGTATTTTTATATTAAAATTGATATTGGAATAAAAAATTATAATAAATTATAAAATTATTATTTGAATTAAAATTCATATTTTTAGTTTGTTAAAAAAATATCTAAATAATTAAAGACAAAAATCAAATAAAATTTTGATAAAGATAAAATTTGATTTTTGATAAAGATAAATTTTGATTTTTGATAAAGATAGAATTTGGTTTTCCACAAATATATAATTTTATATTTTATTAAAGATATCATTTGATTTTTTATAAAGATAAAATTTGATTTTCGATAAAAAGATAATTGATTTTTTGATAAAAATAAAATTTGAATTTTGATAAATATAAAATTTATGTTTCATTTTCCATAAAGTATTTCGTGTATCATAAATAAACTATTTAGTGAATATATGGTTGTCATTTATTTTACTCTTTATGTTTAAAGTGTATTGCATCATTTCAATAATTAACAATTTTTAAGTAATAAACATAACATTTAAATGTAATTCATAAATAAATTAAATTTTATTTTAAACTTTTAAACTATTTAATTAATATTTATTTATAAAAATACCTCAACAATTTTATTTTATTTTTGTTATTAATTATTTAGATATATTTGTAACAAATGAAAAATAAAAATTGTAATTTAAATAAAAATTTAATAATTTATTATAATTTTTTCTTCCAATATCAATTTTTAATACAAAAGATACAACTAGTAAATTATTATAATAAAATACAATCATAAATTCATAAAAAAGAAACAAAAAATAAAAAATAATAATTATAATTTATATACTTAACATTAATTAAAAAATAAATAAAAAAATAAAAGAGTCCTATTTTAGAAATTAAAAAAATAAAGAATGTTATTGGAAAAAATAAATAATAAAAAATACTTTTTAAAAAAATAAAAAATAAAAAAATGCTAATTGGATAAAAAAGTTAGATATATATAAATATAAACAACTGCATTTAATATATACTGAACACTCTACAATTAGTCAATATATTACTACATTAATACTATAGGTATAATGTTAATAAACTAATAATTAATGCAAAGTATATATTAATATAATATGTATATTGTTTTTATAGTGTTAATACCTAGTCTGTTATAAATAATATATTAATTAAATATAATTATTATAGTTAATACTAACATACTTATAAAAATTTAAATGCTAACTTATTAATATACTATTTATTACTTATAATATGTTTAATATTTATATTAACAGTTTTACTACACTAATATATATACTTTTATTATTTCTATAAGTAATTAATTAATAAGTAGAAAAAGAATACAATTTAATATATGTATATACACATATAATTTATATCTACTAACTATTATTTTTTTAAATTATTTATTTTTGAAGAAATAAATAATTTATTTTTATTTATTAAAGATTAAACAATGACAAAAAATTATTATTATTATTATTATTATTACAATTATTGAAATAAAAAAATATTATTGAATTCTAAAATATTTTCATTAAATAATTGTAAAAATATTTTTTTTATTTTATTGTGGGTAACTTTTTTATTATATAGGTGGTTTTTCACTTCAAGAGTGAAATTGTAGCAAATTATGTACACAAAATATGTGTATCCTCATTATATACTGTAGTAGAAGGTAGTCCTTTGGTGATTCTTTTCTTGTGGGTAATTATTTAAATTTAAAAAAATAGTTTATAAGAAATTGTGTGAACAAAAGAGATCTATCCTCTTTATATATTGTTATAGATTATTCATTAATTAATACGTTTAGTTTTAAATATATATATATATATATATATATATTACAAATTTACTTTTTTTAAGAATAATGTATAAAAAGATAATTTATAAATTAGGTATGGTAGGTCACTCTCTTTATTATGAATAATATTTCACGAGTGTTGTTGTTATTATAAAATTGTTAGTATCTTTTGATCGTTATATTTTGCTCATCAAATCAAAAGTTAGAGGTGGGACAAAGACCTTCATTTTTTATTAAATTACAAATAATAAAATAAAAATAATATAAAAAATTACTTTTTATATTGAATTATTTAAATATATAAATATATAATAATGTTGTAACTTATATTATTAATAGTTACTAATCAAATTTTAATTATTTATTATAATGAAGTAATTTAATATATATACCAATAAGATTAATGAATTAGTGAGATATTATACTTTTAGCTCTTCTTATCATATAGTGACATATATATGTATTTCTTTAAACAATGGATTCACGAATACCATAGTATATATTTTTGAAGTAGCGAGGCTTTTCACTCTGAGAACCTAAAGTATGATGCATATTATATCTATTAGGAAAAAAAAAACTGAAAAATAACTTTATGTTGTGTGAACACAACACCTTCACAATTACACAATTATTCATTTAGACTTTTAGCACCCAAACCACTATTTGGTTTTAAAACTTGTTTCATTATATCCTTCTTGCTTACTCTTATAAAAAGAAAACTCAACCTATCATTTTACCAAAAAAAAAAAAACATAATGAAGGAAGTGGTTGATATTTAATATCTCTTGTAAAAGAAAAAACTAAGACATTTTACTAAAAGTTGTTAAGGCAAAGTAGAGAGAAGATCAACATTCACAAGAATCCGAAAATAAGTCTTATGGTGTAATAATCAAACTCAAGAAGAGTCTTAATCCCTTATGCAATTGAGAAAATTGTCTTCAATTGCCAAATATTACATGGATAAACCATACACACAAACTAAACCAAACATTATGTCTTGGTCAATTTCATGAAGGTAAGAATAATTTTTTTGATCCATACAAACATATAAAGACAGAAAGACAAACTCAAAGTTCCAACAGTAAAAACGCATCTCATATCCTAAAGGTTTATACCGTACTTAACTTTTTATAAAAATTTATATGCGTGAGAGAATTATCTTACTCATTTAACAAAATCTTACATAAAATGATTTTTACCCTCTTCTAATCGTTCTAAATACACATTTTTAATATTTTGAATAATAATTAAGTCATCTTTAATACATAAGAGAAAAACTGAAAAAAAATTATGTTACATTATTATTTAAAATTTAAGTGAAAGTTTTTCATTTTCTTTGGCCAAAGTTCATCAATGACTTATTTACTTTCTTATCATCTAAAAACCTCACAATATTTAATAACTTACAAAAACTTCATACATTTTATCATGAAAAAACATCCAATAATATTATTAAAAATAATAACTTTTCACCCTCATTCTTAAAATACAATCACTTCACAATTATTTTTTAAAATAAAATATTAAATTATAATAAAATAATAATTTATTTAATTGATGGTATTTTATTTTTTTTAATTATCAAAATATCATTACTCGATACCAACAATACCAAATTTGAAAGCTGCAAATCTAGAAACGCAATCACACTTGAAATTCATAAATCTTCTCATAACCTTTTAAAAGGATTAAAATTGAAATTTTAAAATTAAGAGTCAAAACAAATCTATTTGTCTTACGGTAGCCACATTATCCAAGCCATCAGAAATGTTACATGTGTCGTATTGACTAAATATTGATAGTTACGCGACCAATAATTTCTATTTTTTATTTTTAACAAAAATATATTTTAGGCAAGAAAGTTCAAACAAACATATTTTATTTAGATTTTTTAATTTATAATTTAAATGTTGAAATGAAAATATCTCATTAAAAAAAAATCAAAATATGGTTTTATTTAAATTTAATGAAATGTCGGGGTTGAATTCCAACTTAACTATAGCTGATTGAGAATTTGATTAAAACATAACAATAAAAATAAATGTAGTGGAAGTGAAAATCAATACGTATCTCAGACGTGCTTATCATGACAACTAAATGATGCTTGAACGGAAACACAACAAAATCTACATTGTTCGTTTTTTCTTTCTTCAATTTGAAAAATTCTAAATTTCTGTCAGTTAACACACTTGCTGATTTTTTCTGACGCGATTCTGAAACGTGTGGTTGGATAATATTACCTTTTTCAACGGATTCTTCAATTTTCAACTTTCGATGCAATAGTAATTAGTATGAAATATCTTCCATATTTTAGCTGTCTTTTTTTTAAGAAAAAAAAATCAGATCCTTTTATTCGCTGGCCACGTAATTAATAATTTAAACAAAACGCCCACTGAATTAATAATTTAAACAAAACACATCAAATCATCACCAATTAATCTGTCATTACAAAAACGTGGGGGAGAAGCAATTAATAATTCATACGACTGATTGCTATTCATATATTTTTTAAACAAAAATAAAATAAATTATTTTGAACCACAAACAATAAATAATATTATATATACATTATCTACTACTGAATCAATTAAAATTATACTTTTTAAATAATATTTTATTTTATTTTTTATTAATTTCTATCGAAGAAGTATATATTCAAATTTACTTTTCTCCTATTTTTTCATCAACTTATTTCTGCTGTAATTTTCTTCTGTTTATTTCTTTCTATTCAACAAACACGATCTTAACTTTGGATCTGAATCGTGAGAAGGATAATATAAACATATTTATAGCGGAAACTCAGGGTATTAGAAAGTCATTAAGAGGTGGATTAATATATTCTTTGAGATACTACATATATTAATTAAAATGCAAATGATGCAATCGTGGCTACTCCACATTGCATCAATCACAGACCAGATGTACCTGCCACGAACTTAATAATACAAAATTTGGGATGTCATCATTCTATTTGACTTTATAATTAAAAATTAATAATTAATTGTGTCTTTCAAGATATTTAATTTTTTTTATCAAATATTAATCTTCATTCTTTATTTATCTTTATTAGATATTATAAATGCATGTTTTTATTATCAGATAGCATTTATTTTTAATCATTAATAATGAAAGATTTTTTGAATCAATATTATTTTAAAATTCATAAAAAAAGAAATATTTTTTTGGCAACTAAGTTAAGGATAAAACGGAAGAATGTATATAATTATAAAAATAAAGTTTCCCTCGTACAGCTAAGACTTAGTTAGATATGCTGTGATTTTGAAAAAATGAAGCAAAGCAAAGTTTCCCGACAGGTTGATGGAAACCGTACGCTGAAACAAACTGTCCAACGTGTGCAGTCCCATTCTTTGAATTCTACTCTTTAAAACATTCAGCTTCAATCATCCGTGAATTTGCACATTCTGAATGAAGATCTGAAAAGAGTGAATAGAAAGCTTTCAGTTTGAGTTGAAGTGTCTGAGTTTGGATTTTGGATTATTTTTTCTCAGACCAAGAGGTTAAAAAGAAAAAATGATGGAGGTTGTGATTGTTGCACTTGCGGCTACACTTGGGAATCTTCTGATGGGATGGGATAGTTCAACTATTGCAGGTTTGCATTTCTTCTTTATCTGTGATTATGTTGTGTCTAGTGATTTTTCAGTACTACACACATATGTTTCACTGAAATTCTGAATGTCATGTATGAATTATGATAAAATTAATGACGGTTTTTATCCTGGTATTATGAGTTGGGAGCATGAAGCTAAAAATGATTACCCTAGTTTTGAATTAATTAGGATAGGAATTGCAAAAGGGTGTGTTAGATCTCTTTACTTAAATTGAACAAACATGTCGGTACTTTTTTTTGCAGCTGGTATGACCTACATCAAGAAGGAATTTGTTTTGGAGGCGACAATTGAAGGGCTAATTGTGTCCATGTCGTTTATAATCGGTACTATTGTGACAATATTCTCTGGGGCAGTGTCTGATATGATTGGAAGACGCCCTATGCTGATAACATCCTCAGTTATGTTTTTCGTAAGTGGTTTGATAATGCTTTGGGCTCCTAATGTTGTTGTTATTCTGTTAGCGAGGATAGTGGATGGGGTTGCCATTGCTCTGGCTGTTACTCTTAATCCTCTCTACATATCTGAGATAGCACCGGCCGATATCAGAGGCCAATTGAACACTTTTACTCAGTTTGCTTGTTCTGGTGGAATGTTTTTGGCTTACATTTTGGTGTTCTCAATGTCCTTGACTGTCTCACCAAGTTGGAGACTCATGCTTGGAGTTATTTCAATTCCTGCTGTTGCCTACTTTTTACTGACTATGTTTTACCTGCCTGAGTCTCCAAGATGGCTTGTGAGCAAAGGCCGGCTACTTGAGGCTGAAAGAGTTCTGAAAAGGCTTCGTGGCACTGATGATGTTTCAGGTGACACTGAATTTGCGCTTAGTGTTATTTTTTTATTCGTTGAACTGAATCAAATCAACATTTTGTTTGTATTGATTAGGACTTAACTTTGATGTGTAGGGGAATTGGCGTTGCTGGCTGAGGGTCTGAGCCCTGGGGGTGAAGCCACTTCCATAGAAGAGTATGTAGTTGCCCCAGCTAGCGAGATTCTTGTTAACCAGGAAGCAGCGAAAGATTATATAAAGTTATATGGTCCCAATGAGGGGGTTACAATGGTTGCTCAACCAGTGAGTGGACAGGGTAGCTTGATATCTCGTAGTATGTTGTCTCAGCAAGGAAGCTTTGGAGGTCTCACTAGTACTGGTCTTAAGGATCCTATTGTCACTCTCTTCGGAAGTTTGCATGAGAATACTCTCCCTGACAGTGGAGGTTCACGCAGCATGCTAATTCATAATGCCAACAGTATCTTTAGCATGGGAGAGCCAGAGTCCAGTCCCTTTGGTACCAGTGACAACCTGCATGCGCCACTAATGTCATTTCAAGGGGGTGGTGGTGAAAGGGCTCATGGATCCAAGGACATGTTGGGTATGAGGAGCAATAGCAGCCTGAGAAGTAATAGTAGTTTGGCTCATGGGAATGCGGTTGACACTCCTAAAAATACAAACATTGGTGGAGGTTGGCAGTTGGTTTATAAATCAGCTGATGGTGTTGGGGGTGGGAAAAGAGAAGGGCTCCAAAGGGTTTATTTGCATGCAGAACCTGGTGCAGTGTCTCACTCTCAGCATGCTTCATCATTTGTTTCAACTTCTGGCTATGACATACCAATAGATGGTGGTGAAGCGTATCAAGCTGCTGCTCTTGTCAGTCAGTCAGTTCTAGGAACTCATGATTTGTTGCATCTGCCAGAAGTTTCTGCAAAAGGCTCAAAATGGAGAGCTCTGCTAGAACCAGGAGTCAAGCGTGCCTTAGTTGTTGGCGTAGGACTTCAAATTCTTCAACAGGTACTAGTAGTAAGCATAGTAGTAGTATTGCCTTACTTGACTATGTTGTAATGATTGATATTCCATGCATTTCATCTTAAAATTGAATGTTTAGTGGCTTTAGAATTATGCCATGAAAAACCAGTACCCACGAGGAAGTTGTTCTTTGCACTCTGTTGTATTATATTTTAACTACATCATCAAAGATGGAGGATCAATAATCGTGAAGATAATCACTATTAGAAGTCTTGTTTGAATGAATTATTGTTCCCACCTTATTTGTAGGTTGTGAGGTGTATCCTAATATCCCATCCTATCTTTAACATACAAAATCCTTTCTTACTTTGAAGTTGCTCTACAAAATAATGTCTTGTGGATCTTAGGAGTAGTTTGGTTTAAGAAAACGTTTCCTGCTATCATTCTGTGTTGCAAATATTTTGAAAACATAAACAAAATGAATTCACCTTTGAATTTTTTGCTAACTATTATTGAAAGCAGGAAATAGAAATAGATAATGTTTTCTCAAACTAAGCAAGCCTTTAGTTGTTTGCAATATTAGTATTCTCATCTCACCTTTCCTTTTCCTCATCTCATCTTTCTAACAATTTGGACCAAATTCTTGGATATATAGTTTTAGGAGTTTTTCTCCTAGCAATTTTAAATTAGTTGAAGCGAATGATATTCACTATGAAGACCTGCACATGCACTTCGGCTTCCTTTGTGATTCTGAAAATATAATATGCATTGCAGGCTGCTGGCATAAATGGGTTTCTGTACTATGCTCCCCAAATTCTTGAGCAGGCAGAAATAGGAGCTCTTTTATCAAATTTGGGCCTTAGTTCAGCATCTTCTTCTTTTCTTGTAAATGTCATTACAACATTCTGTATGCTTCCTTGTATAGCTCTTGCAATTAGACTCATGGATATTTCTGGCAGGAGGTATGTTTCATCTATGACTTGGCTTAAATTTCATGTCGATACTGTCTCTGTTTCATGTGTTTTCCGTAGCCATATTATAGCATTGTAATCACAGCAATATTGTTCAATTTCTACAGTCACAATTGTTTCATTCTTCTTTTTGCTACATTGTCATACTACTACTGCCGTTGGTATTTGACAGGATTGCTTTTTTTTTTTTTTTTTTGTTTTTTTTTTTTTTTTTTTTTTTTAAAGTAGACAGTGTCCTATTAGTGCAATATTTTCTTAAATGTTTGTCTCTGCAAAATTCTCTCATGAACTTGTCTATGCAAGATGGAGTGAAACGCAGAAATTGGTGACAATAACATTATGTATTTTCTCATGGCAGGTCAATCATGCTATACACAATACCCATTTTGATAGTTTGTCTCCTGGCACTAATAATCAAGCAGTTCTTTGAACTAAATTCTGTCCTCAATGCTGCGCTGACTTGTATTAGTGTTGTGGTTTATGAAAGCGTCTTCTGCATGGGCTTTGGCGTTATTCCAAACATCATATGTGCTGAAATATTTCCAACAAGTGTTCGTGGGATCTGCATTTCCCTGACTTCTCTCACATATTGGGGTTGTACCTTGATTATCACCTTAGTGTTCCCCACCTTGCTCCAGCTTCTGGGTCTCCCTGGTGTCTTTGGATTATTTGTTGTTGGGTGCATCATTTCATGGATATTTGTCTACTTGAAAGTTCCTGAAACAAAAGGCATGCCTTTAGAAGTTATTATTGAATTTTTTGCTATTGGTGCAAAGCCTGGTACTGATCCTGCAGCAATTGGAATCAAATAGCTGACCCTGAAAATATTGAGATGATCATCATTATCATAAGAAGAAGCAGCATAAGTTTATAAGTTCAGTTGGCTTTGATTCCTCCAAAAACAAATTCAGAAGATTTGGTTGAAAATTGAAACTATTTGGCTTTAGGATATGCCAGCAGCGACTTCGCTTCTTTTGGTTTTGGGACAAAAAGATGAGTATTCTATAGTAATTTATTTATGCACATTATGATTAATATTTAGAACGTTCCTTGTATTCTTTTATCTTTTCTTTCCTTAGCATTTGCCATTAGGCTTTTAGCCTTGCTTTGCAGCAGGTGCTAGGAGATCTAGTGATATTTGAGGTCTGAAAGGTGTTCATTATAATGGTTGTTGTTTTCTACAACGATATGCATCTATGGGTTCTATATACGTTTATAAACACTCATAGGAGAAGAATCTTCACAAACTAAAATTAATTTTAAAAGGTGATTTTATATTAATTTTTTCAAAAAACTCTAACGTAGATTATGGAACAACTTTTTGTTTTCTATACTCCTTATTTTCTTTCTTTTTCATTAGGTATTTATAAGGAAACTACTCAACAAAGAAGTCACTATCCCCATTGAAATATCATTGTTGGCAACCGACCAACTTAACCGACACAAAATTAAATATCAGTACCCATCAGTAAAATCTCCACGAAACATCATGGCTATAAATTATTGAATCTTTTGGTTGAGACAACATAATTGTCTAAGGTATTGATTACATGAGTGGGACACTGATGTCCCCTTCCCTTAAGCGTCTCTCTACATTATTCCTAATTCTAGCAAGTTACAATCAAGAACAGTTAAGCAGTGAAGTGCATTGATCATAAACTGTTGGCACTGTATTTGTAAAATTATTTCAAAATAAATTTAACTTTGCTCAAGTTTTAAGGGAAAAACAGAACATTAGAGACCAAGTTACTCGAAATCCATAACTGCCTTTAGAGTAACTTCCTTAAACAAACACAGTGTTTCTTGAAAAATATATTTCAAACAAGAGAGGTTACTGGACGGGAAAAGAACCAGAGTGTCTTTTTACATCCTTATTTAGAAAATCCAATGAGTTTCATCTGCCAAAAGACTTTACTCCTTTTGCACCCTAACACAAACACATTCCGTAGGGAAAGGGATTAAGGTAGACTTTGATTCCAGATGTCTACATCGTATATTAAAATTTTGTTTGTTTCACCAGCATTCGATTACTTTGTTATGTGCCTTTCATTAAAAAAAAAAAAAAAGACTTTGATTAAAACTAATTGGACACGTCTACACCGATATCAATATCATCAAAATTAAAAAAAAAAAAAATACTTGGTCGTAAGTAAGTATCTTCACATATCTCCTATATATTTTTTTTTTCCAATTTTGCTTTAAATTATATTTTTACTTTCATAAGACGTGTGAGATATAAGTATCCACGGGTTAATTTTCATATGAACAAAGAATTTCACCTGATGAGGTTTGATTTCTCCTGAACGTGTAAGTTGGTAAGAGGAGTTTAACGTTAATTAAATGATAACATTAACTCATTTATTAATACGAATAATAGGTTGGTATTTCTGTAATTTTATCAATATCCATTAACTGTTATGGGATTCTTTTAGAAAATATAGAGTATAGGACCAGTAAGGCGGCTGAAACGATGATTTAGTAAATGCTTCCTTTACTGTACAAATTTTCTGCACTATATTATTTTTTCAAAATCCAGAAAGCTCTTGGTATTTATGTTTGAGCCAGTGTAATTATGGAAAAATATGTTTATGAAAGTGTTGGTAGTGGATAAAGGTCATTTGTAAAAAGTAGGTACTGTTCCAAAAAGTGAAAAAGAAAAAAGAAAAACAGGAAAATTCACAGTAAAGCAACGACCTTCCATCAGCATCTATAACAACAACCAGTAAAAACTACCATAAACAGATTTACCAACCAAACAAATGCAAAATCTCCACAAAGAGAGAAAACCTTACCTTTTAATTATAAATATCTAAGGACATTTTAGACAATTCACGTGACTGGTGTAGTGCATGTAGCAAAATGATATAGTGTAGCAAGCATTTGCCCGATGATTTTTACAACGAACAGAAAAGGCTGGCCCAACGGCAATGGACTGGCCTGCCTTTTGTACTTTCGTGTATACCATTTGTGTTTTAGTACGTCCCATAAATTTTCTTGGTTAATTACTTTTTGCACTCCATTGTTTTTGAGAATATCTAAAATGATCATGCTTTATTGTGAAATTTGAAAACATGTTCTAGATTTAAACCGTCTATATGCATTTTCAAATTTAGAAATACATTCCATTATTAATTATATGTCTCTACATCTCTTGTAATTTAAAAATATATTTCAAATTATATAATTTACAATACATTTTCAAATTTTTAAATTGTATAATCCAAAAAATATATTTTGTAATCTGAAATATATTTTCATATTTTCAGAGATTACGTAATTCAAAAATATTTTTTAAATTACATAATTTAGAATAGATTTTTAGATTTCCAAATTTCTTAATCTAAAAATATATTTTTGATAATATTATGTTTCAAATTACATAATTCAGAATATATTTTTAGATTACGTAATTTGAAAATATATTCCGAATTGTTTAATATATTTTAGATTTTATAATTCATAATACATTTAAAATTATGTAATCAAGATTACGTTTTTAGATATGAAATGTATTTTAAATTACATAATTCATAATAAATTTTTGAACTGTGCAATACGAAATATATTTTGAGTTTCAAATTGCATAATCCAAATATATTTTTGGATTATATTTTTGAATTATATAATCAAGAATGTTTCTAACTTATGAATAATTTGAACTTTTTCAGACTTACGGAGGTTTGAAAAGAAAATGATGGAGGTGCTAAAGTTAATACCCAATTTCTTGTAACTTGAACTCATTCGGGTGAGTTTGAATTTTTAGGTAAATTTTTAATATGGATTTTTTATACCTGTTTGCAAAACATGCATGTTAAATGAGTTTTAATGATGGACTTCATGGACTACTTACCACCAGCATCACTAAGTTTAATTTAACTTAATTTTTTTTATCAATTATGCATTGTTTAATGAAGTAAGTAAATTATTATTATGCAAATAGATATTAAAAAATAATGCATTTTTAGAAGTGGATTATTTATTTAATCCGTAAATTTTGTGAGACGACAAAAACTAAAATCCATTAAAATACGGACAATACAATAGATCTTCTTACAATGCAGATTAATACAACTTAAAAGACACGGACTCGTTGGAATATCCAACTCAAACTTTCCCAATATATTCTTATAAATCTAAAAAGTTGCGACGTGTTGTGTGCTTGTTTAAAACCTGATACAATATTTTAATCTTAACCTTTAAAATAATTTGTTTTACTCCGTTTCACACTTAAAAAAAACCAAACTGCAATCACGAAGTTGAACCAGGACTTAAAGGATGTTAAAAAGAGCTTTGATCACTGCGTAATAATATTATGATTGTTAATATTATTAATAATAATATTATTATTATTATCATTAATAATATTATTCTTATTATTATCATTTTTATTAAAAACGATAATAATAATATTAACAATAATATCAATAATAATATTAATAATATTGATAAAAAATAATATTAATAAGATTTATAATAATAATAATAAATTAATAAAATTTAAAATACTAATATTATTAATAATATTAATACGGGTAATAAAAATATCATTAACAATAATGATGCTAGAAATAAGAATATTAATGTTAACATTAATAATAATAATAACATTATTGATAATATTATTATTAACTATTTTAATAACAATAATAATAATATCACAAATATTTTTAATATAACTAAAAATAATATAATAAAATATTAATAATATTAAAACTATTTTTCATAAAAATATAAATAATGTTGATAATAATATAGTAATATTAAAAATATTATTAATGTAAATATAAATAATATGAATAGAAGTATTAATAATATTTCATATATTAAAAAAATATAATAATAATATTAATATAAATAATAACAATGTTATCAATAACGTTAATAATCTTTTGTGTATAAATATTAATAATATTAAAAACTTTAAAAATATTAAAAACAAAATTAGTAATTTGAAAAAAATATAATACTGATAATAATAATAATTTTAATAATATTATAACTAACAATATTAGAAATAATAATAAAAACAATAATATTAGTAATAATATTATTAATATTAATAATAATAATAATGATAATATTATTAATAATATCAATGATGATAATAATATTAATAAAACTAATAATAATATCAATAATAGTAATACAAAGTTAATAATAATAATAATAATAGTAATAAAAGTGTTAAAAATACCAATAATATTAGTTATAATATTAATAATATCAATAAAAATATTAATGTTGTTAATAATATTCACCTTTACTAATTTTATTATTAATAAATCAATATGAACATCATTAATAAGAGATAATAGTAGTTTTATCTATAAATATAAGTTCTTAAGTATTATCCACGGACATATGTCTAATAAGAGATAATAGTAGTTTTATCTATAAATATAAGTTCTTAAGTATTATCTACGGACATAGGTATGTAGGTATTACCTACAAAAATAGTTCATGGATAATACTTACGGATTTGTGTCCGTAGGTAATATCTACGAACCTATGTCCGTGAGTAATACCTACAGACTTAAATCCGTGGGTAATACCTACAGATACAGATCCGTAAGTAATAATCCGTGGATAATGCTGAATTTACCTACGGATACAAATCCGTGGATAATAATCCGTAGATAAATTAAGTTTTTCTTGTAGTGTCAATTTGCAAAATCTAAATTAAAAATCATTTTTTTATTTCAATTAAAAAATTCATAATATCTCTTATATTAATTATTTTATGTTAAAACAATATTAATAAAAAGGGAGAGTACTCACAAACAACTAATATTATCTTTATTGCAAAAGTAATTATGTGAGTAATTACTTAAATTTTTTTAGTTCTTTGTATCACATCCCTTATCCCTTTTAATACATTTTTTTAATTTTCATTTAAATTAAAAGTCTTAAAACTAACACTTTAAATATTTTATTTGATTGTTAACACAATTATATGTTTCCAAGATAGAAATATATATTTTTTACCGTTATGACCTAAAATCTTAAATTTTATATTATATAAGCATATTTAAATGGGAGATCTAAACTCATGAAACTATGTATTAAATTTATGATTATGTGTATAGCTCAGAAAAGTCCTAAAAACAGAAATACTAATGATAAAGTTACTTTTTTTTTGACATTTTATTATAATCATAGAGGTATTGGGACTTCATCGCTCAAATTAATCTTCCTCCAAATGCAGCAATCTATTTTAAAACGAATTTAAGTCAAATCAAATCTTATAAATCTTATGAAATTATATTTATCTCAAAGGTTGTTTTATTGTATGATTAAATTATAGTTATATTTATATTTATCTCTTGATATAAAATTTATACAATAAAATTATGTAATTTATTTAATAAATGGAAAAAATTTTAAATTATGAATATAAAATTATTATAGAAAAATAATAACATATTTTTTTATAACTTTTTATTACAAAATATTTAACAGTTTATTAAAAAAAACTTTAACAATTTTACAATAGCAAAAACTACAAAAATTCATTTAAACTGAATTGTTAAATATTTATTAGTTTAATTCAAATTTTATATTAAATTAAAATTAAACTATACTTAATTTTTATATTTTATGTCGGTAATTTTGAATAAAAAACTGAATCAAACTAATTCAAAAAAAAAAAAAACCTGTATATATATAAGAGACAAATATATATAACAATCTAGTTATTTCTGGCATATATCTAAGAAGATATTTTTCATTTTACAAGTGTATATTGATAGATATTGATAGATATAGATAGATAAATATTAATTATTTATTTATTGTTCTTTGGACATGCTTTTCTCCATGACGTAGAAAGCGTTAGTTTTGGTTTATCTTTTTTCTCTTCAGAATTGTCTCTAGAAGGGTCTAGCTATGATTTGCACTATGAATTTTTATCAGCTGGTTTAGTGGCTCCATGAAAATGATACAGATCAAGGATTATTTGTTCCTAACAATCCCAACATAGAATATGAACATGAGGTAGAAGGTGAAGGAGTCCTTAAACATAAATAATCTTCTGTAACACACTTTATTTTAACATATTTTAGTATCAAATAAAATTATTACAAACTAAAACATCACAAGTGAAATTTATTGATTAAAAAGTAAAGCTTACAAAAAAAAAATACAATTTTATTAATAATAACAAAATTTTATAAAAGAAGGTTTTGCTAATGGGAGCTAATCATTTTAGTTTATAAATGTTCTTAGTGTTCTCTTTAAGTAACTGTGACACCAACCTGTCTATTTTCTGACATTTAAAACTGTTGAAAAGAGAAAAAAGAGTTAATAACACACTTGCTTGGAATAGCAATCCACACATTCATTTTTAAAGTAACACTTTACCTAACCTGACAGATTGATATAATAATTAAATAATCTACATTTTAGACAGGTTAATCATAGTGTGTGAGAACTAGTCAGATTAACGACAATTAGACAACAGTAAGTGAGATTACCCTTTGTAGAACATCATAAAACTTGAAATAGAAAAAAAGGTAACACTTAACTCATGAAAAGGAAACATCACAATCTTTCACTGCTGGCCACCACCGAACCAAATATAGTATTCTACAAAGTTCATGTATACATGTTTACTATAAGTAGGACAAAGTGAGATCTAATGTGGTCCTTACTGATAAGAAAGTTGGTTAGCATGTGTTTAACCTAGGGTTGTGGCTTTTGCAAAATGAAGTGGTCTAAGTATCTAAAAAAGTTACCCTTTAAAAAGATAACATGGAAGAACAGTTGGGATGAAAGCGTAGTCTGGTATACTTACCTTGTTCATTGTCCAAGCATGGTTGGAAGTGTGTTTCTTAATTAAAGATGGAAGAAACAGAATGATCAGTGGCAGTGCCACGATGCCAAGGATCCACAATTTTAGGTATCAGTCACGTTAGATACTTCAAAGAGATAAGGCAGTTTGAAAAACTTGACGCATTTTGTTTAGGCAGCCGCAGGAGAAAAGGTAGGTAGCAATAGCAATAGCAATAGCAATAGCTATTACCAATGCAATAGGAACCAACAAGTTGCCCGCGGAGATGTCACCTTCTGATAAGTCACGTTCACGTACTAAGCTAAAGCTTTGCAAAAAGTAGAAAAAACGAAAAAAAGTAGGCAAAGTAGCGAGTTAAGTCCTCATCACTACATGATTCAAAAAATGTGAAAAAAAATGTTTAGTATTTAGAGACTGTGATCAAGAGTGACAAGTGGACATTGTGTAATATCTAGCAACCTTTGTGCTATCAAATCACGAGGATTAAGGGGAGATTGAGTTGGGTATGCTTTTCAAAGTTTTGTTAACTTTGAGTTTTTGTGGTGAGCTGTAACTGGGCCAGGTGAAGAGAGCAGAGGATAACCTAGGAAGAGAAATGGTGTGTGGGGTCCATTAACGAGTCACACATGGCCCACCAAAGTAAAAAAGAAGCAGAAGATGGCATTAATGGAGTGTTATAGTCCTTCTCATTAGAAGATGCGAATTGGGATTGATGCGGAAGAGGACCATGTTGTTGGCTAATGGCATCTCACTTTATTTTGTTTCAACCCCATCAAATACAATAAAAATAACACCTTTATGTCACCCTTTTGTCTTATCTTCCCTTTACATGTATATTTATTTTGCCGCCATCCATGAAAGTGTGATTTGTTGTTCTTTTTGGTGTTAAAAATGAAGATCCCGGATGGTGGAAGTGAAGGAGGGTTGATGTGGAAGTAGAAGGTCAGTAGTTGTTGTTTGTTTGTTTGTTCAATTCCGGTGACTAACCAAAGACCAAAATGATTAATGTGATGGATTCTGGTATGTGACCGATGATGGACATTAATGGTAGGAGTAGTTTGATTTGTTACTAGGTAATGGTTAGTAGCCAACAAAAGGGAAAGTGTTGGAGGGTTTTGATGTGTAACAAAACAAAGGGAAGAGAGACACATAACATAGAAAGGAATAATGGAGAGAAGAGAAGAGAAAATGGTGTTGTTTGATGAGAAGAGTGAAGTGAGATGAGATGCTGGTTAGGGTTGATTGGTGAGACAGGTGCTTTCGTTTTCATAACTTGTTTGTCAAGTTCCTCACTAACCATTCTAATTACTCTTCAGAAGTGATTGATTTAAATGCCATTCATCATGTCACTTGTCAACACCCAAAATATCATATATTTTTTCATTTTAGATCACAACAAAACACATCCTTTTCAACAACAAAAAAAAATTGATATTACCCAATTTAATAGCAAATTTACTTGGTTTATTAATATAAAAAATATAATAAAATAAAGGTATAGTCAAGATTTCACAGAATGCATCAACTTTATGGGATTTTTTTTGCTACACCATATTTAGTTTTGACAAATAATTAGGTGAAAAAATAATTGTTCAGCAAGTTTGTTATCGTTTTTAGAGTACTTCTAGAATTAGCTTATATTAAAGTTGTTATCACTAGAAATTTTCAGATTTTATTTTAGTATTTAATAAATGGGTTGATTTATTATATCACTTTTGAATTAAAGGCCTTAGCAAGTAATTTTTGAAAACAATGCATATTAATAATTATTGAACTACAATAACTATAAGTATCGACACCATTAAAATAAACAAAATTACTTTTAAAGTCAAATTAGCTTATTTATTAAATACTAAAAAAAATGAAACACTAATTTTTTTAAAGATGTTAATTTTAATATGAACTAATTTTAAAGTTTTACATATTAACATATTTTATAATTATTTAGCTAAAATAATTATAAGCATCAACACATTAAAATAAACAAACTTACTTTCGAAGTCAAATTAACTTATTTATTAGATGTTAAATTAAAACACTAAATTTTTAAAGATATTAATTTTAATATGAACTTTTTTTAAAAGTAAATAAAAGAATTAATTTTTATTTTTATTGATGCATGTAAATCTCAACTCAATCCAAGGTCTAGTACTTAATATTTAGAATAAGTAAATATAACCTTCTAAGGTAATATTAAGTTTGACGTAAGAATATTGTAAATAATTTTTAAGATATACTTTATAATATTTTAAAGTAATATAATTATAATTTTATTATCATGTTATTTATGTAAGAACACTTAAATTTATCTAAGAGTGTTAGTAATTTCAATAAGATGAAGAGTAAATATTTTATTAGTTAAATTAAAAATTTATAAATAGAAAAAATTAACTATTAAAAATTCAATTAATAAAAATTTCTAAAACATATTTTCTTTTCTTTATTTTTAAGTTTGAAACGATTCCTTCATTTTATAAAAATTATTATTTCTTTAAAATATATATTTTTTTCTTTTTTATCTTTAAGTTTTTGAATGATTCATTCATCTTTTCAAGATTTGAATATCTCCTAATAATGCTACCAGAGAAACAAAAGACAATTTATTTGTAAGATATTTTTAGATTAAATTTCTTTTCACCCTTTGTCTTGGTTTGGTTGTATGTAAGGTGGTTTGTATTGATAGACAAAAATGAATATATATCTATTAGTCTAGAGTTATAATGCTACATATGATTTGATGATCATGTTTTCTGTGAGCAAGTTTGAGCTTCATATGTTAAAACATGAATTGAAAAAACTTTGGTTAGAATAACTATAATTTTCAACTAGTGAAAGTTAGTTATAACTTGATGATGATACCTCAGAGTAAAGATCTGGACTGTGTAAATATGATTTGATTATAATGATATTTTTGTACGCATTGATGTGAAATTGTTGGATGGTTATGTTTTCATATTGTTGAAGTTGTTTCAAAATTTAACAAAAGAGATATGAGTTGTGATGGTGATTTTTAGTATTGATAAAGTTGTTTGAAAATTTCATAAACCGATTTAAATTTATAGTTTCAATACAACAAGATTAGGTTTTGATTGAATATTTAATAAAATCAAGTGTATATTAAATTTTTGTTTGATCATTTTAGGTTGACGTGATATATGTTGTATTTTAATATATAATTGTGTTTGAACATATATATGTTGTATTTTGAGATACAAGTATATTTTGAATATGTTTTTAATTGATGAAAATGGTTAGAAGTCTTAGAAGAAAAAAATAAAACTTACAAATTGAATGACATGTATTCGTAGACATGGATGTTAAATATTGTAAACTTAAATCAATTTGATCCGAGTTTAAAAATTGTGAAACTTTACTTTTTTTTTTTTTCTAAAGATTAAAATTTGTAAGCGTTAGTTAGATATTTTGACACAAGTCTTGCTACGACGTCCTTTAACAATATATATTTATTTTATAGTGAAATAAAAATTTTTAATCTAAATTTAGTACACAATACGTGTTTTTAAGCATAAAATTATATCAGAATGTTTTTAATTCAACGTCTAATTTGAATTATTATTAAATTAAAAATAATATATATATATATATATATATATATATATATATATATATATATATATATATATATATATATATATAT
>Ga0209700_100217_pt1 | contig 96833 bp, 42 predicted proteins | sample SiratroredBW_FD_187528 | JGI IMG/M metagenome (GOLD analysis project Ga0209700, IMG submission 187528) | Root nodule microbial communities of legume samples collected from California, USA - Siratro red BW (SPAdes) (version 2) | ecosystem: Host-associated > Plants > Roots > Nodule | place: USA...
CCTTGTTGTATTCTAAAGGCATGTATGTATTTTAAAAGGAGATATCTCTTAAGCGGCTTCCTTACTCTCATTCACTTCGTTTCTTTTAGACGGAAGTTCAAAATAAGATTTTCTTTTTTTATTCTATATTTTGATTTTGTTTAGTTTGGAAGACATTTAATATAAAGTGTATCTGTTATCTTGAAGTTATGATCATACCTTATCTTTTAAAGAAGAATTTGTTTGATATGTATTTGTCTAATATTAAATTTGTCTGTTAATGTTTGTAAAACGAAACTTTATGAAAAAAATTTAATACATAATTTAACTATCTGTTCTTCCGTATGTATTTGATTTGTTTCCACAGTTTCTTTCTTTGGTGTTATTATACTTAGGGAAACCAACTCTAGGAATGTCTTAAATTGGTCAAAAATAATTTACTATGATATTTTTTTTATATGAAACCATTGTTTTCTTTAAATATAACTGCATTCTGAAAATATCAAAAGACATTAATACAACATATACCTATTATTTCATGATTCAGTTAGATAATTTATTCTTAAAATTATTTGTTATATTTTTTTATCACTTAGATTATGTTCACAAAAAAATATGAATAATTTAATTATAGATTTACAATTGTTCATTTTTTTTCTAAAATTTTACATAACCGAACTCTTTCAATTTATACGTAATCACAAATCCCAAATGAGATTAGTATCTCATCCGTGCATGGAAAGAAACCAATAATGAAATCTGAATATAAATAGTATCGATTCTATTTAAGCAACTCTTAATCAGTGGATCTAATCATTTAACTGTTTGATATATTTTGATAAGGTATATTCATCAAAAAATATTTCATTACCCTAAAAAAACTACTGAATGTATTTTGTGTTATAATAGACATGACAGACATACAATAATCTATATAATATAGTTATTTATAGTCATCTCTTTTACTCGCTTATTTATTATATCGTTGTTCAAGTAACAGTTCTTATTATAATAATGACATAGATTACTTAATAAAGTAAATTTATAGTAACCAGCAACTATTTGTTGAGATGATAAAAATAATTTTAATAAGGTCTAAAGTATAAAAAAAAAATCTTTTTTTTTCTATATTTGACTTTCAATAAAAAATAAAAAAATACTCTCAATTTGTTTTTCAAGTCATCACTCATATTTATTATTTTTATATCAGCATTTTATTTTTGTCAGCAATCATAAAATCATAACCTTTCGAGTTTGGAAACATCATTGCTGGTTGAATTTCTTCCAGTGCTCTTCAGACATTGATTACTGAATTGACAGCACACATACAACATTTTGTGATTTTTCAAAGAATCATGATTAGAGTTATAACTTGTGAGAAATAGTATTAAACATGATCGATTATGTGGTTGATTAAAATCCAAAAGAAATAAAAAAAAAAAGTAAATATATTTTAATGTACTAGTTAATTTTAGGTTATTTTTTATTAGAAACGTTTATGAAAAAATCTCTCAGTAAGACCCTTCATCATTTGCTTCCCCACCTTCTCCTATTACTCAGTAGTCGTCTAATCACATCAATTATCATACACAACAAATACACGTGGATCCATAACTTTTTATACCATTGAATAATTCATACTAAATATAGCTCTGTCTTAAATCTTAATTAATATTTAATTAACTTTTCAGTTGTTGTTAACATGCTTCATGATGTGATGAAATGAAGAGTTCTTTGAAAATTCTGAGCATCACAAAGAAGGTGGCAATAACCTAACTTTGTAATGTATAATCACAATCGTTATGCATGAAATACTCTTTGCACACATATGATGCGTCTTTATCACGTAGTTAAGGGCAGTCCCCAAGAAGAGGCACGAAACAGGACCACCCTTAACAGTGGTCACTGATAAAAGGTAGTTTGGTTGTAGTTGGAAATTTACTCGTGACTTGACTTCACCCTCGTCTTCTTCTCCCTCATACCCTTTCCTTTCCGAACTCGGTCCCTATTGGAACCTACAACTCTATCTGTTTGTTTTATTAATCTACAAACAACTAGGTAAGGATAACATTGTCTAAACCATTCGTCGTGCATCGCACAAAGTGTAAACAATTAATCATACATGTAGTTGACTTCATGCTTTCTACAACACAAATCCATGCTTCTTTGTGGTAATAAGATAATAATAATAAGGCATTGGTCAGTGAAATTTACACTGCAACATGTCATAAAAGTAAACACAAACAGAAAAAGTGAGTTGATCTTGTGATTCAACGTTGGATTTTCTGGCTCACTACTAGCTAGTACTGGCCTAATACTAATTAATGGATGGTTGGAAGGGAATTGAGAAGAGCAAGAAATAATGGAAAAGAAAAGGTGGGTGTGAGAGGATGGAGTCAACGAAGGTGTTAAGCCACACTATAGTATATACATGATGCACTTTGGAGAATAATATTAGAATTTTGATACTAAGGGGAAAATATAAGAAATTATGTGATACGATGCCGGAAAATAAATAGAGCATGTTAAATTAGAATTTGTAATATGAAAAATAAGATAAACATATTTTTTCAGACGATCATCGTTAATAGAAAATATTTATTGACTTTGTAAAGGATTAATATTTTAGAAATGCTATTGAATTTTTTTAGTAGGATTTTTGCCTCCAACCACCTTTAGTTGAAATTTATCGGGAACCTATAAAATTATAACTGAGATTTGTTAAATAAGAATTAAAACTTACAAAACCTAGAAATTTTTAATAAATTGTTGCTAAAAATAAAGAATATATATATATATATATATATATATATATATATATATATATATATATATATATATATATATATAGGGTTGTTAGTGACTGAATGGTTATACAATTTGCACTGTTCTGTTCCCACGTTACATTAGCTACATTCCTATATTTTAACTCTTGGTGCTTCGGAGTAGACTCTTATAATTTGGAGGCCTACAAAAGTGTGTATGAAGTATTCAAAATAGAAGTTGGGCATATGAAAAAAATAAATTAGTTTAATTTTACCAACATAAAGGGTGACAGATCACACTTCTCCACAGGCAAGGAAATTTTTTCCACAATAGCACACTTCTACTTTTTTTTCTCCACCCAATATCATAAGATGTTAAATAATTATTCAAATAATATATTGAAGAACCAAATTCTAAACGTAATTGAGTATAATTTTATTAAAAAATCAGTTAGAATTCGATAACCGGATAGTCAAATTCTGAACAGGATTCTAATTTTATTTTTTTTATTTTAAAATGAAAGAAAAGAAAACTTTTAATTTTGGATTTTTAACAAGTAATAATTTTTAAAAAATAAATAGTTTGAAAAATATTATTAAATTATGACTAGTTTTCAATAGAATTACACTCAATCACCTTTGGTTCCTCAATAATTGAATGTTGGAATGCTACAATGAACATTGTTATTTAGGCAATCATTTGACACACAAGGTAAAAGAATATTGAAGTGTACTATTTAAAAAAAATAAATCATAGGTAAGTTCATTGTACCCTTATTAGGAACTATTGGGAAGTCGGAACATTTAACCGACATCAAGGAGGTCGGTTTGGAAATCGACTTACTCTATCTGAAGAATAACATACGGAACGTTAAGCCCCTAACCTCAAGAAGGATTAAATGTAATTAAAAAACAATTATAATAATTTAAAAATAACTATAGTTTTGGGTCTAAATGAAATAATAATAATGGGCTCAAATAAATTATAGCACATTCTAATACAATTCTATAAATAGAAAGAAAAAAGGTAAATTTATGTCATTATGTTCAATCACATTATTCACATGTTAACTTGTTCGAAACATTCTCCCAAAAGATCGACTTCAAGCAACAAGTTATCAAACCAAATAGAATAATCCAAAGCTAGAAATCAAGTATCCACGAAGAGATTACAAAAAGAAAGTCAGTCTCACATCTCTTAATTAAAAAATCTCTTAATTAAAACCCATACTAGTGTTACATTCATGATTTACTATATATTTTTAGAGTTTTGAAGATTTTATATCTCATAATTATATAATAAAATATATTACTGTTTTACTTTAAAGATTTATTTATTATTATCTATTTGAATAATATTTTATTATTAAAAAACATGTGGTTGTCAAAAAGATCTTCCTTCTTTAACCAGAACTTTATTTCGATGGAAACACAAAACGTTATATTGTGTAGTGTTGATGATGGAGTGATGAGAATTATGGAAAAGAAGTTTTTTGTGTATCATATCAGTACAAACAATATAATTTCTAGCCTTAAAAAACTAGAGAAAATATCTAATTCGGCAAGACGATTACAATCCTCTAAGTTTACCATTTTAATTATAACTATTTATTTATATAAATCAATGTTATTTAAAAATATATACAACTTATATTTTTAAAAGACAATTTATAATTGAGCAAATAGAATAATTTTTTACATTGATAACACAATAACTAAAAGCTTTCAACTTTTTTCTTATAAATGAACTTTCAATTCTTATTTTTAAAATTTTATTTCATTTAAAAGTTTAACTAATGTGTTATTATTCAAAAAAATAAAGGACTCGAGTATCATTTCAAACAATGTAATTTCTAGATTAAAAACCTAGAGAAAATGCCTAATTTAGCAAAGATGATTACAATCTTTCCAATAATCAACAATATATAAAGAAAAATTCTTCATACATGCATACCAGTCAAATCGAGACCAAAGTGAACACATTAATAACTCAAATTACAAACTTACTCAAAAAAATTCTATATCAAACAAAATTATTCAGAATTTGATGCTAAAAGTTGTTAGGAATAAATTAAAAAATATTTAGAAAACATAAGTAAAAACCTGGGTAATATACTCAAGTTAATTACACTAAAAGACACTTTAAAGCGCAATCTCATCAAATCTTCAAGCCCAAACTTTAAATAATGTGCAATCACATTAGAAACTTTACGAGTAATAACATCAAACAACAATAATAATAAAATAAATCAAAAATATATTTCTTCATGCATTTATATGAATAAACATATATTTCTTCATGCAGTTGTTAGTGCAGACAACGAGGGATGAGTGAACAGTTTCGCCACAAGGAGGCAGTAAAATTGTCTTTCACATTAAATTTTGCAGTAAAAGGAATTCCTTCCACATAAAAAAAACTAATGAAAGACTACAAAATTTGGTTTCACAAATGCCCAACTAAACCTCGACAAAGAGAATAAAATGTTCTGGTCCAAGTCAAGCTATAAAACTCACTCTTGACCATACTCTAGGTGAAGGACCTCTTCTTTTACATCAATGACTTCCTCCACTTCAATGTCCTTTGCCTCGTATTCCTCCTCTTCATCGCTAGCTTCCCCGTCCCTGAGCTTTTGTCTATGTAAGCCCTCTTCTTCGTGGATTCGCTTCCATTCATTGACCCACTTGTCCCATTCTTCTTTCAACATCCTCCGCTTCTCACGTTCTTGCTCACTCAGAAGAAGCGAAACATCTTGATCTTCTGCCTCATATTTCTTGCTGTACTTCTTCAAGTTCTTGGCAATCTCTTCCTCTTTCTCGGGGCTCAAGAAAGATGGTGGTCTTGGTCTCCACAAGAACTATATAAAAAGAAATACGAATAGAAGATTGATTTATCCACACACAGGGCAATCAGTGTCATACAACATGAAGATTATCAATAAAGATTATTGTAACAATTTCAAAGATGCGTAGATTCTTTTATCACAATTATACTACCAAAACATAGATTCAAAGACGGAACAATACAACGTCCAAATCTATCACCGTATGAACATTCAAACATCATTCTTCCATGTACCCTTATATAATAAGGGTATAATTGCCAAAAAAAAATGCATGAGTGCAGATGATACAGTACCTGAAAGAAGTGATCCTTCAGAATCCGATATAGATGCTTGCCATTGAAAGACCAAATATTGAAACCATTTTCCATTTCATGAACTGATGTCACAGCAGTTGCGACATACCTGCAGTTTAAAGAAAAAACATCATAAGGTAGTGCTAATCGACAAATCAATGAAAAGTATTTTTCAGCAAAGTGAGAAATAGCCTGAGGTAAATAAAATTCTTATCAGATTTTACACAAGATTAACCTAGGAACTGCCTTCATCAGTAGTATCATTAACCATTTGGATAAACCATATACCTTCCAGTTGGATCCCATTCAATATCTGTTGCCATGAAATGTTCAGCAGTAGCCATGGTTTCAAGTTCGTCAACATTGTAAAATTCCAACTGCCCATTGAACCCTTTCAACCCAGCTAGTACAATGTAGCGACCTGCAGGCGACCAAAATAGAGCATTTGCTTGCTTGCCTTTCAGAGTAGTGAGTTTTGAAACTCGGCTATTCTGACCAGTGCGCATGGAGTAAAAGCTTACATCAGGCTTAGGATTATCACCATGAATAACCGCAAACCTGTGGCCTTTTGGCTCCCAAGCAAATGCAATGATCTTATCATTCTTATTCTCAAGCTCCAATACTTCAATTGGTATGTCTCGTTCTTTTATACGGAAAAGCTCAAAGCCTGTGTATGTGCTTTTTTTTGTTTTCGTATAGCGCTCTACATTAACAGCCAGGTAGTCTCCATTGCTTTGCCAGTAGATCTTGCAGTCACTGACACTGAAAAGGTTCTTCTGCCTGAGTTCTTCTTTGCTGGGGATTTGGATCAGACTTACCTATAAATATGTAAAACAACATAAGTATAAAACAGTTGATAGATAATATGGCCACTAAATATGATAAATAAGTAAAACAATTTCAATTCATGTGCATTAAAGGAAAAAACAGACTTACCCTTGCAGGCTGGTTACCACCCCCCATCTCAGGAACAAAGAGAGCAATAATTGGATCAGTTGGAGACCAGCAGAAATCCATTATATTTTCAACCTTCAAGGACTTCTTGTCAACGAGAGAAAAGGTCTCGGTCTCATACACAGAGAGTACATTTTTTCCCATCCTTGCAAAGTATTTATCATCTCTTCCACCACTCCATCTGTAAAGACAGTGACAATAATGAATTACCGCATTAGACACCATGCGGATGCTATTATAATTGAATGAGCTAGATCAAAATAATGAATAAAATAGTACTTGAAAACAGGCCATGAAACTCCTGTGACACCCCCTGCCCCTCCAACTGCAAAATCATCGGCACTACCTTTAAAGTCCCTCATCACTTTGCCAGTTCTCACATCAAATATATTAATCACAACCCTCTACAAAACAAGTCAGAGTTAGTAAGAGTGTCTAAAGCACTAAAAAAACAAAAAACCAAAAAAGAAACACTCACATTGGCATCTCGAGGATTGCTTGGTTCATGGCTACTATAAGTTACCAGATACTTTTCACCAGGTGAAAAATCAATAAGTTTTACCTGTGTTCAATATTAATATGAATAATTCGGTAAAAATAGAAATAAAGCCAACGTCAAAGAGCCAAACAATTATACAGAATAATTCTCAAAGAAAACCTGAGGATGTGCATATCGCATAAGCCTGTTAAAGCTTGAAGAACCTCCCCAGACAGCTGCCCCCTGTCTGTGAACAGTGGCCAAGTATGTCCCCAAAGGAGACCATTGGACAAAACTTTCGGTCCAAAACTACATCAATCCACAATCATGTAAAGGTAGGCACTAATAAATATTATAGATTAGAAGATACTGAAATAAAATGTCTACTCACAGCACGCTTATAAACAGGATCAGGCTTCAAATGCCTTGCATCATTCCACAAAACCTCAGTATCTGAACCAGCACGGATCACAAACTGGTCCCTGGCCTTCGCATCAGTAAGCCAGTGTTGAAGATTTTCCTGAAAGAGATGCCAAAACCAAAGAGCATAAGAAATATCAATAAGCTGCAAACTTCCAAAGCTACAACATCATAACTAAATACAAATAGATACTGTACAAACTTTAAACTATACAACAAGTAAAGCAACTGTATTTACAAATCCACATAATAATAAAATATGCACCGAACCAAATTAAAACTGATAACATATACATTTTTTTTATATAAAACTACTGAAAAGCCTCAATAATCCTAGTATCATCGTATCAAAAGGCCACAATTGTTAATTGAAACAAAACTAAGGAAAAGTCTGGACCATGACTGTCACAAACAATAATTTATGCAATGATATATTAAATCTAGGCTTAATAGCACATATCCTAAGAGGCAAAAAAGAAGAAAAGTAAATATAAGCATTACCCCTGGAGCATATGGCTTAGTTTCAGGAGGAGCCCACTCATTCGGAACCTTCATAAACCTGTCAATGTCATCAAACATGCTCACGCAAAATATATGTGCACGATCCAATTTGTACCCGTGCGTCTTCTCTTTAGCAAGTTCTGCTTCCTAAAAAAACACCCAATTTAACCACACAGAATCAGAAAAGGTCCAATCCAACATCCACTGAAAACTTTGAAAAACACAATTTACACTGGCATGGCCAATAACAAACGACTTAGGTCAACAAATTTTTTAAATTTCATTGTATCCACGTAAATTGAAGAAAGAGTGAAAATACCTGAGGAGTATTGTACTGAATGAAGCAGTATCCTAGGGTTTTGTCGGTTTCAGGATCAACCGGCATCCAGGGGTCATCCTCTTTGATGACACCAATCTGACTATAAATTTTTCTAACCACTCCTTCCAGCTTTTCAAACTTCTCCCTCGGAACGACGGGGAGGTTATCCACAACAATGATGTTACCAAATCCTGACTCAAACTCGAGATTATCCTCCTGGTAAACTTCCTCGTCATCGCTAAACGGTGTAAAAAAAACAAAAAACGTAAGAACACAGCTACCTAGGGTTTCAGTTCAGTGGCCAGAACAAAAATACAGCGGAAAAATACAAAATCGACACCTGATAATTCCGCAGTCTTCGCCGGGAGGGAGACGAATGGAGTCGAGATCGATAGTGGAGAGATCAACGCCGAGACGCAGCGCCGTGTCTTCGATCTCCTTCATTACCATAACGTCCGCCATGATTGCAGCGACAATGGTCTTAGCGTTACGGAGGCACAGTATGCAGAACAGAGCGTTTAGTTTCTAGGGTTCTCTCCAGTTTGACACAGTGCGGCGCAGAGTAAGATACGTTTTCCTCTTTGGATTAAATTGGAAGAATTTATATTTCAGAAGCCTTTTTTTTTTTCTGTGTATATTTTTTAAATTGTAGTGAAAGCTACAAAAAATCATAAAAAACATATAATTATTTTATGTAATTTTTTTATAATCGTAATCCATAATTACTATATAAAAAAAAGATCATGAGTTATAACTGTAATCCATAAATTTACTTATACTGTTAATGGAGATGGTGTTTTGAAATTGCCTTTTTTTGTATATTTTATTATTGTATCATTATAAATGTAATTAATTTTATTAATTATTAAAAAATTATAAATATTATAAATTAATAAAATGTAACTATTTTAGGTATAATATTCATAATTTTCATATTAAATTTAATATTTTTCATTTTAATAATTTATATAGTAATTAATTTATTAGTTACAAAATTTTTATTACAATGGACACAGGCTTCATGACCGCTTGAAATATGTTTTTTTTTTTGTCGGAATGGTGTAATTTTTTATGTAATGCTTATGAGTAAAATAAACAAATAATCTCATTTAAGGACGAGTTAAATACACATTTTATTTTCATTTACAAATTTATTTGATTATTAGTATTATTAAGACATTATCATATTATTACAACTTATTAAAATTATTGAAAGATTATGAAAATGGTACAGAATTAGAACGATGCATATGTTTCTACATTTTAATTTTTTTATTATTAAAAAATTAAATGTTTTAATAAAAAATAGTAATGTGGTAAATGGATGAAATAATGTAGGCTATTAAAATGGTAATCATTTCTTTTTCATTTATAATTTTATTTGATTTGATTATTACTATTATTATTAAAACATTCTCATATTATTACAAATTATTAAAATTATTCAAAGATTATGAAAATAGTACAGGATTAGAACGATGCAGATATTTCTACATTTTATTTTTTTTTATTGTTACAAAATAAAATGTTTTAATAAAAAAACAATAATATGTTAAACGTGTGAAACTATGTAAAGTATTAAAACGGTACACTTTTTTCATTTACAATTATAATTTATTTGATCATTATTATTATTATTAAAACATTATCATATTATTACGAATAAGTAATACAAGATTATATTATTACGAATTAGTGATACAGGATTAGAACGATGCAAATATTTTATTTTTTAAGTTTTTTATTATTAAACAATGAAATCTTTTAATAAAAATAATAATAATGTTAAATATAAGGTAGTTAAAATCATAAAATATTAGGATTAAATATATTATAATGAATTCAAATTTGATTCAAATTTCACATAAGATATAGTAAACAGTAAGATAATCGTCTAATAAAATTATAAAAAAGTGTAATTGCATTTTTATTTGTATAATGACTATTTATCTTACTAAGTGAATAAATTCAGTTTAAACTTAATTTAATTAGAATTAATACAATTAAAATTTTATCATACTATATGTATTGATAATTATAACAGGACTCAATCAAAATTAATGTAATTTAAATTAAAAACAAATTTTAAATTTAATTAATAATTCATAATCTTTTTTGATACACTTTTTGTCTTTTTTATTGAATTTTAATCTCAATTAAAATAAACCATCACTTAATGTAATTAAAATTTAAAATAAATTTTAAACCTAAATAGGAATTAAGAGTATTTTCTAATATATTGTTGATATTATTAATTGAATTGAATGAGTTTCAATTTTAATTAAAATAAAATCAAAGAAAATAATTCTTAAAGTGTATCTCTTTTATTTCTTTGTAATATTTCTCAAAAATATTCTGTTATTTATTTCTTTACAAATAAAAAAATGTAATATATATATTAAAAAATAAAATCTATTATATTCATATTACGATTTTACCATTTAAGATTTTGTGAACTCGTCATAATTATATTTATAATTTCAATTTTAATTATTTTGATAAATGTATTACATCATTTTAATATGATGCACATATTTGATGTCCTGCTCCATTTTAATGTTTTAATATTTTAATAATAATTTAAGTAATTTTTTAATAATATGATAATGTTTTAATAATTATAATAAAAGATAATAAAATCTAAAACGTAAAAAAGATTTGCACTCTCCACTGTTGTTTTCAGAATGTTTTTTAATGATTTTTAATAACATGATAATGTTTTAATAATAATAATCAAATAAAGTAAAATCCTAAATGAAAAAGAAATGTGTGTCCATCCTTTAATATTTTGCACTGTTGTTTTAATAGCAGTGGGATGTAACTAAGGGGTTGTAATTAAGAGGGTGCAATGGATTCATATTTTACACTTGAGATGTAATTAAGAGGTAAGGAGAAATCGTCTTTTAGAATTTATACCGAAATTGTGCCTATGTGAACACTATTTCTGTCCACAAAACTTGAAATCGGGCATAATTCATAGGATTTTTTCTGATTGAAATCATACTTAGGTCCATTTTAGTAAAAAGAAAAAAAAATTACTCTTTTTAGGCATTATATAAAAAAGAATTACACCATTTAAAAAAAACTTGAAATACATCGTATATATAATAATATAAAATAGATATGATAAAAAGATAATATTTAGTGCAAAACAATTTTATATGAAACTTATATATATATGAACATCATTTATCTAATAAATATTAATTCGAAATATATAAAATATGGTTTGACAAAATATACTTTCCATGTATATGATATAAGGGGGAAGTTAAAAAAAATTATAATTATGTAACCTCTATTTATTACTACAATAAAAGATTGGTACAACAATAGTTTATTGTTTTCCCAAACTTTCATATTCTTATTCTAAGTGGTATTTCAGATTAAATTTTAACCTAAATAAAGAAAACTAACTTATAACTCATAATTGATAAATTAAGTTGATAAAAATTTCATTTACAAAATTCGAGTTGACTAGTGATAACTTAGAATGTAAATTAAGTGATAAGTTAGTTAGTAATAAAAGTTTTATTTATAAACAGAATTTGTGTTTTCAAGAAAAAATATATTATTATTTAATTTTAAGTTTAATTTCTTTATAAAATAATCAAATTATTATTAAACAAATTAGTGTTTCTGCTTATTTTTTAGAACTTGTATATAGTTTTTTGATTTTGACAAGTGAGTTTATTCAAACTAGTTGATATAATGAGTATCACTGAAATTTAATTTTTATTTATTTAAACTAGTTGTCAAGTTTATTTTTAATTTATTCTTTTAAAAAAATATATTTCACATGATAATATGATTTGAAATACTAATTACTTGTAGGTTGTAATTTAAAACTGTTTTAAATTTCAACTGCATAAAAATTAGAAAGTAATCCAACAAATACAAAAAGTTCTCTGTAAATTCGAAAATAGGTTTTTGTCTATGTATTATTGAAAACATGTTTTTGTATTTGTAAAATCAAATACAGATAATAATAAATAGAAAAGGGTTAATAAGAAAATATATGAAATAATAATAAAAAATTAAATAAGAAACAAAAGGAAAAAGCTAGAAGTTAATTTGTAATTAATAAACCATAACCTCGTATAATAAGTTAATTTGAGTTATCACAGTAGCTATTTGTATATCCGTGAAATTGACTTATAAGTCAATCAAATAAAGTAGTAGCTGACTTGATTTTAGCAAATCCAATTTAAGGACCAACATCTCCTGTTGAAAGTATATTTAATAATCATTACCACTACCATGATGATGCTCATTAAACTTTTGATTTCACAACTTCGAATCATTTTAACCATTAAATAGGATTTAATCACCTATTGATTACCTTTTTAACAAAAAAACATGATACAACCTCCCATTTGTTCAAAAAGCTAATGAATTAACTTAAAAACTTCATTCGGAATTAACCATATGAATTAGAATAGTTCATCTTGCATTGAGTATTATTGTTAATGTATCATAACCTAGTTAAATTAAGTTTTATACTTAATAAATGATATTTTTCAAATGTGTATAGATTAAATGGAAAAAATTTAAATTAAATAAAAACTTTCTTCTATATATTTATAAAAAGTCACAAAATAAGAAATTAAGAAAACAAATGGAAGTCCTCACTAGTTTAAATAAAATCACACACAGAGCAATGTTTATTTCTCTCTCCTACCATATCTCTTCATGTCTCTTCGGAGTAACTAAGGAAAACAAATATTTATATTTATCTATTATATTTTTTTCAAACAGAGTAAGTTCTTATTTATTTTTTTATTTTTCTTATGTTTTTATTATCAATTTTTAAGAGGTTAATTGAGAAAAGTAATTCTCTCAATTTATTATATTATATAATTTTTTATGATTTAGTAATTAAGTGTTGCTTTAATGATGGAAAGATTATTATATAGTGAATTGAATGGTATGTATCAATATTAATAATGGAATGATGAATTTGAAGGCATACATTTGAGAAAATGTATGAGTTGTGTTTGTTTGTGTGTACATTAAGTATAACACACTTATGTTTTATCCCATTCCTCTAGCTTCACTCATGATCTATGTCAAGTGTGGTGAGAAGTTGATGAGGGAGTTCATACACATTGGGACCACTAATAGATACTTTGTATTGGATATTTAAACTTACCCTGATCTTTTCCCTTAGATTCAATGGTAATTTAAGGTTGGGTATTAGATTAGATGTTAGTATCTGGTAAGGGTATACTTAATGGATCTTTCGAAAGACAATAGATCCATGCGTGGCCTATATGTGTGTTGTGATTCATGTGTGGCCGATGTGTGTGATGTGGTGCATGTGTGATCGATGTGTATGATGCGGTCCGTGTATGGGCGATGTGTGTGATATGGTCCATGCGTAGTCAAATTGTGTGATGTGGTTGATGTGAGACCTTTATATATGATATTTGATATGAATACCTTAAATGAAAATGTATTTGTATTTGGTATTGAAATTTTTTATGTTAGTTTTTAAATGAATTCATATGAATGACTAATATGATTTGTTATTTTTGCATGTATTAAATATGTTATAGTTTTTTTTCACTAGCTTACTCTTACTTTTCATGTTGTTTTGAGAGCTGCAATGATTATATTACGTACATGTGCAGATTTTGGGAAAATTGTACTATGTACATGTGCAGATTCCGGAACGCTTGAAAGAACCTAGACATTTATCTTAGATTTAGTTATGTGAATGAATGTATTTTACATATGTTGTATGTCTGTATAATCACTATTTTGAAATACCACATACCTGGTATAAATTATTTGTTGGGTCTAGTGCATAATAGTCTATATATATTTATATTCTGGGGTGTTACATGAAGTGTTACATACTTATATGTAAAATGAAATATTTATTTAAAGCATACATGATTTGACTCCTTATCATGTAAAAGAGAAACACATAAGTCATGTATTCATTGGTTGTTCTTCAATATTTTATTTTCATGTTTACTTTTTTTAATGTGGTATTCATTTTGCTATTGTTCAACAAAAAATGTGTTGTCATTATTCATGTATAATCATCTCAATATTAAAGATTTTATGCATAATCATTTCAACATCAAAGTCAGACTCGATAAGAATAATGGATAGAAATGTGAAATCTCTCTAAAATACACATAACAATTACGTTTATAAAATACTTTTGGAATAAGAACACAAAAGATAAATCTTAAATATGAAATTTAATTTTACAAAATGTTGTTATAGGTTAGATAAAATAATTCTTAAAACATTTGTTTTGTAATATTGACAAAACATTATTATTCTTGAGTTTAACATCTTAAATTACTTGTTTAGATAAGAATTTTTATTTAGAAATATTTTTTAACTTAATTATTTATCGCAAAAATAGACTTGTAAGATAATATAAATTAGTTTTATTTTTAATTGATGAATGATCTCTATTCCTTGCACAGAAGCATGTACCTCTCATACATGGATCCAAATATTCGTGCATGATTTGTCATTTATATTGTCTCATAGTTAGTAATATAATAGATCCATTCAATTTTACTAGGATAAATAATGTTAAAAAACAAATTTCAATAAAATTTATTTCACTAGGATAAATAATGTTAAAAAACAAATTTAAATAGAATTTATCTTTATAATATTTTATAACGTAGATTTTGTCTCTAATTGATTTTACTTCTAGTTAAATATTTTTTTAACACTTCTTTTTATATCATTTACATATTTTTATATAAATATGAATTGTAATAAATATTTTTTTTTATTTTTTATATTATGTGGATGCATGAAGAAATGAGATTATTTATATCATTCTCTTGTATAATTGGGTAATCTCCTTAAGAAATATATGTATCTTTTGGTGAAAATTAAATCCTTTTGAATTTTGAATATAAATATTCAATTATCTAATAATTATATTTTATTTCGCCTGATCCTCTTACACCTGCTTAATATTAGTTAGTGACTATTGCTAAATGGGGTCATAAATATCCATTGATAAATAAATGTATTTTATCATAAATATAGATTAATACCCAACATGTTTTTATAAATTATCTTTGAGGATTCATCTTAATGTGATGAGGTGGGTTATTTCAAAGATATCCAACACATTCCAAAATTCTTGAATAAATAAAGATATTAACCAAAAACCAATTCAATTTTTTCCAGACTTTGCCCATTTTCTGGTTGAATTAAACTAGAAAGTTGAATTTGCCCAAGAGAAGACCCACAACTGCAAACTGAAGCATGCAATTGAACATCAACTTTTACAGGTTTATGAAAGTTCGCAACGACTAGAATCCTCCTGAAACTCACCTATAATATAATATTAATAAGGCCAAAGAACCCACTCAATTTCCAATTATAATTACATTAATCCAAAATTAAAATAACTAAAACACTTAATGAAAAAGCTAATTAATAAATAAATTTAAAATAATAGATAATTTGTAAGTCAATATTTATATCATAGAATTGACCTATTAATTATAACATAATTGAAATTGAAATTGAAATTAAAATAGACTTAAACACTTAAATATTTTTTAAACCCAAAAAATGATGAGCTTTAAAAAGTTCACTTTAAGTTCATTCTAAGAAAGGATTGCAACTTACTAAAATTATAATTTTAACAAATAATTAAAAAAATTAAAATAAGCGTATTAAAAAGTTGATAGATGCTAATGTTCTCATATTTGTAAATAGTAGTTCCTTATCATAAATTTTGTAGAAATATAAAATTACAAATGAAAATTCATTGAATGAGTACGATGAACAAATTTATAATACTTTTAGTTAATAATTTCAAAAAAATCTTGCAATATAAAAACCGATTCCTCTAATGTCAACAAAAAACATAAATAATTATTAGTTAAAATCAATAATTAATATTATAACAAATTAGTAATTTATTTTTTATGTATAATTTTATGACAATTATCAATCATTTATTTATTTTTTTAAAAAAAGGTATTCCCTTATTTTTTTTTACTAAAATGGTGTAATTTGTTAACATATTTTGTTGACATGAATAAATTTTTATTTTTGCTTAAAAAATGGATAGGTCAAGCTTGAAAACACAATTTTAAAATATAAAAATCATGTTTCTAAATCCGACTTTCATTTTGAAACTGTAATCATATATATTTTCGTACTTGGATATACAGTTTTATATAAAAATAACTATTTTTCTTTAAAAACAGACTTCATGCTATTGCTTGTTTTATTTGAAGTAGCAACTTAGATTACAACTTTAGGTTTAGATTCTTTTATAATTCTTCAGGTTTTTTTTTTTCTTAAAATCGTGTGATTGAGTATGACTATAGGTTGATTTTTTTTATTTTTTTAAATCATAACTTGGAATATGACTTTAAATCGTGCTCCAAGTCACAACTTCAAATAAAAAAAAAACTAAAAAATAAAGAATCCAACATTAAAATTGTGTTCAACTTCTAAAAAAGGGAAAAAGAAGCTTCAAAAAATTCTAAACCTAAAGTCATGATCCAAGTCACAAAATTCAAAATGAAAGTCGTGTATAGAAACAATTTCAAAATACAAAATTCAAAATGAAAGTCGTGTTTAGAAACAATTTCAAAATCATATTTATAAGCACAATTTATACATTTTTATAAAAAAGATAAAATTTATCCATTTCAATAAATACTTTAGCCAATTACACCAAACAGCTCCAGTACATTATACGAGTCCGATGTTGAAAACCAGTTGCAAATATATTTCAGGTCAATAAATACCCACTAAGAATTTTGATAGAGGAAAAAGAATACTGATACTGAAATGGGAGGTAAAAAAAAAAAAGAATTGGTTGAAAAGAAATACAACGAAAACAAGAAAAGAAAGAAAGAGTACCGTTTCAATTTTTGAAATTCCATCAGTTACATGAGGGTCAAAGCAAGAATTTTCTCATAAGAAGCAAATTTTGCAAGTTGATCGAATATAAATTTAAATTACAATTAAAGTACAGTCATACATGGAACTCCATCGAATATTTAACATGCAACTATCTAAGAAAAAAAGCTAGAGCTACAAAGCCTATATCAATCACTCTTCTTTGAAGAAAGAAACTTTTTGGTGAGATCAGATTTCAATTTGCAACTAAAAGAACGTGTTTTTATAAATATGCCATCAATGTCTTCCTCCTTCTTTTCGTACACGTAGAAAGCTATAAATGCAAATGTAACTCCTGTAACCATGACAAGAAACAAATTAGTATCAATCCTCACCAAAAAAAAAGAAAAAAGGAAAAAAACTAGTATCATTCTCTTCATGGCATTGGATTCAAATAAGACACACCAATATCTTCCGGCATCAGCCCTAGAAAAAAAGTGAGGTGTAACATGTAACTTGTCACCCTCAGGAATGGTAAGTCAAATTATTCAATGAGGTATCCATAGTGAACAGGGCTACAGACATCTGAATGCTGATTGCAAATGATTTTTTTTTAAAATAAAAAGTAATCAAACAGTGATTCAAAATTCGTCAATGTCACAAATCTATTGTGAATTCAAGTAATATATATAGACCTCTAGTCACAATTTAACTGGTTGCAGAAATAGATTCAATTAAATAGAGGCAAGCATAATAGCAGATTTTCGGCACAGACAAATTCATGTCGCCACATATATATGTGCAAGTGAATGTGCACGCACGAAAGAGAAAGAGAAAGAGAGAGAGAACCTATAGTATACAAGTTCTGAAGTGAAAAGGCTCCAAGGAAGCTAACAATGAACAGAGAGAGAACAACCTATTGATCATCAAAGGAAAGATGTGTTAGCACTTCTGATACTTGAGGAACTTATACTCCGGAAAAATTTTGCATTTGTAAACAGAAAACCTGATTATATGTAAAATTTTACATAGAAATTTTAAAATGAAGGTTCCAAAATTATGGGTTTCACCTATACAACATAAATTCACTAACAAGTTTACCTACGTATTGAACGAATACTTTTTAATTTAAAAATAAAATAAATAAAAGAAAATGATAATTTTTATTATTAATAATGCATATTTTATTATATTAATAATAATAATATATTAAAGGGACAAGATTTTTCAAATTGATGCATCCTGTACATCAAAATCACAGCAGCAAGCAATAGCAAGGAAATTAGGCAATGCAGTGCAGATACCTTCAATAATAGCACCCAATCATTCCCTTCTGCTAGGGACTTCAAAACGTTCACAGCAATATTCCATGACGAGGCCACCGAGAGAGCAAAATTATGTGACCTATCTTCTGACAAGTGAAACCATGATTTGGGCATTTTCTCAACAGAATACCCCAACCTGCACAAGCATAAAGTAGAGCAAACTTCAATGCCTCTAACAACTGGATTAACTTAATAGTTATCATCATAATAACAATAATACTCATTGGACAAGCTAAACGTAGCATACAACATTAATTGACAACTTCAATATTCAACAGTATATAGTGTACTTACATTTTTGCAGGTAGAATGCCATGAATGAATAAAAAGATCGATGCGAACAATAGAAGCTTTGTCAGAGCACTAATGATGGTATTTTCAGATGCAATGAAGTTGAAGTATATTGCAATCAAGACTAACAAGGTGATAAGAGTTTGTTTTTTATCCTTCCAAAGCAATGTGTCAGCAACTGCAAATTAGCAGATCAGTCAAAACTTACAGATAAATAAATGTAAACTGTAAAACTACTCCCAGCACAAACTGGTTATATTGTTGTGTTTGTATAGTAGGTAGAAGAGATCTAACAGCATTGATCACACAAATAGATAACAACCAGTCAATTTTGTTATAATCAACGAAGTTAGAAATATTAACACCAAAATTTGAACTTTTTAGTTCAGTGGCTGTTTCAGGCTTATTGGAGCTAGCACATCAAACACAGACATGCTTTAAAACAATTTAAATAAAACAATTAACAATATTGAAACATATGGATAATACGTAGTACATGATGATGTGATTGTGAGCATAAACTACAACTTCCTGCTCTAACTATTACAATTTACCTGTGGAAAATAAATGTTATGTATTTAATGTCTATGAAAATGATCTTGATCATAATCTAGTCAGATTCATGAGTCAATCAACCATGTGATACAGTAATGGAAGAGCAACATGTTTCTATTTACATATGGCTATTAGTTACATTAACCGATAAATTCTTCACTACAAGCAAGTCCAGATTGTCCAACAAAGAAGTTAGATACATATAATTGATTATTCACACCTCTTCCACTTCCAAGATATTTGGAAGCTTTTGAGGGACCTTCTCTTTTAGTATTAGGTTGATTTTCTGCCTTCAAGTGTGCATATGATTCAATTGTCCGCCGCAGGCCCTCCTGCAAGAAAAATTACAATATCATTAGTGTGGGAGAAGCACCCAAGAAATTAATGTATATATTCACAGCAATACATGTAATAACCTTAGTACACTATATTGCACTATCATTCATTTAAGAATAGCAACTCATACTTGTTTTCGTAATATATTATATAATCCTAACTAGGTATAATCAGTGATTTCGGGGCCATTGAGTTAGCCAACCTCTCATCATGTTTTTTCTCTTTAAAAGTATGAACAAGATGAATGTCAATAATAGAGGCTAAAATATATTATTACTTTTCATAAATGTCAGAGACCTGCAATGTTACGATGGGTGCATAGCCAAGGCGATCCTTTGCTTTTGAGCAATCAAAAGTTCTGCTGCAGGTCGTGAGTCTTATCCTTGAAGGGGTTAACTGAGGCACCTGCATCCCATATGGGCCAAGCAGCCTATATATCCACTCCACCAAATGCGCAATGGGCATGATAACAATAGTAGGGATCTTTATTCTTGGTCTGCAAAAGACAACATGACTCAGATAGCATGAAAATAGCATTGATAGTGCCTCAATAATGTTCATGTTTGTTTATCTGAATGAAAAGGCATAATTATATTCCTTATTTGTTTTAAATATAAATGCAAGAAATTTAAAACTTATGAATGATTGATTAATAATAGTCAAATATTTTAATTAACATAAAGAAGTCATACTTATGAATAAAATAGATAACAAATAACAGCCACTGGTCAGGATAGCAAGACAAAAAATCCCACAATCCAACATCCCAAATTGACAGCAACTCCAGCCACTGATGATAAACGACAACCAAAATTTGCATCTTTCATACTATGAACAAGGAACAAAGAAAAAGGATGTACAATGAGTATAATCTCATAAGATTTTTATTCATAATCTGACAATTGAAACTGCCACCACGCTCTTTTTTACTGTAAATTGAGCAGGGGAGATGCAAAGTAAATAGATGTCCTTTATTTGTACACAATAGTTGCATTGGGTTTAGAACCTACGATCTCATGCATGCACAGACCCAAATTCACCAAAACTAGACCGGCACTAGTGATCTATAGTCCAAGATAGTTTATGTTATTGAATTTTTAAATATAGGAAAATTTCCCATATCAATAGATAGCCTCAGTGTTTGACTAGGATTTGACTACTGGTCGTTCTAGGATTATAAATACTCGTTTTCTGAGATTCAAATTGGTATTTTTATAAATTATTAGCAAAAAAGACAACTTAAAAAATTGCATGAAATATTGGAGTCTTGAATCCTTGGTTTTACATTATTGGAGAGTCTTAAATAAATAAAATAAAAAAAAGAGGTTACATAACAAGTGAAAGAAATAACTAATGGTGACGGTATGTATGAAACTACCTTTCATATCCAAGACCTTCCAATACCACTGACACAAACTCCCAAAATTTCATAGGCTCCATATTTGTTATGAAATATGCCTACAAAATAAATATCCGTTAGCAAGAAAATACTACTGTAATTGCTAAGTTTCCTAACTTACAAATCAATCAATTTTCCCACCCCTTTAGTATGAGAATACAAGGCAATAATTCATTCTTAATTTAACAAAGGTCACTGACAAGTCTTTCTCAACAAGCATTCTTTGTGATTCCTCATTTTCCCAAATGAAGAGACTCTACCCTAAACTTTCAAACACATCATCATCATCTCTGTAAGTCTACTTTTTAATTTTCACTTACGAACACAAATAAACAGATGATACTAAGGAATAACAGAATCTTAGTGGTACCTCTCCAGCAGCTTTTTCTGAAACTGGCCCTTCTGAAGCGAGAGCTCGTTCAGCACATATATGGGCATGAGCCACATTTTCAACATATGTGAAATCATAAACGTTATTACCATCGCCAATAAGGAACTGGTCAAAAGAGAAATATAAATAAGATAATTGAAGAAAGGTTAATGGCAATTTCTGCCAATAAGTAGTTAATTGCTCTGCAACCATTTGTATACATATTCCTCCCAAAGCCACAAAGAAAAATGTTTTAGTTAGCAGTCTGAGTCCAATTTCATTCAATCTGGGCTAGTTTCTGATTCTTCAAGATGTTCCTAAGGCTAATAAAAAAAAAATCAAGATTACATTTATTAGTACCGAATTAGTACTTTATACAGTAAAAAGTACCAAATATTTACTAAGATTCCAAATATGCACATCAAACAATAACCATGAGCGTCAGCCCATTGGGTTACACCATAAAATCAGTCAATAAGCTCAAAAAAAAACAGTCAAACTAAAGGTTAAATTATTTCATTGGACTCAACCGTAAGGCACATTTCGTATCATATGGCAGATCTAACAGAATGGAAGCATCCTTTAGTCATATGCACATGTTATATATACAGAGACTAAAATCTATACCATTAGGAGGAAAAACAACATCTACCTTGGATTTTCCTTTTCTGGCAGTATCAACTAGTGTAGGCACCAACAGTCTATCACCGGGCCCAAAAATGCTGCTAGGGCGTATGCAGCACGTTAGGAGCCCATTAGTCCCATTAGCTTTAATAACCAATGCCTCACCCTCGGCTTTCGTAGCTGAGTAATGATCATTAGGCTGAAAAAACCAATAGAACTAGTCTTATAACAAACACAAAGCCCCAGTTCTCACACTATACATTATCTATCTTTTCAAGTTCCAAGCGGAAAAACGCATGGTAATTTGTGACTTAAATAAAAGAAGAGTTGCTAAAGTGTATACCGAAGGTGTATAAGGCATTGTTTCGTCACCATTATGAATCCCATGAACGCCATCGAAAACCACGCTGGGAGAGCTGGTGTAAACGAGTCGCTTCACCTTCTGCTCCACGCAAGCATCGATGACATTCTTGGTCCCTTACATAAGAAAGATATCAGCTAGATTCGAACAAGCAAATACGCAGAAGTGTGAGATTCACCTTGCACATTGACGGAATGATGAAGCTGGTAATTGTTAATGGAGGAGTTTGGAGCAGCCATGTGGAACACAACCTCAACTCCTTCTAATGCTGCACTACTCGTAAAACCAACATTAGAAAGTGCGCGCGCCAGAGAGAAATGTTGCTACAATTGAGAGAGAAGAGAAGAGGTTGATCACCTTTTAGGACTTGGGCTTTGTCGCGAAGATCGAGGGTGACGTATTGGGCCCGGCCGGAGTGCAAGGCCTGGCCGAGAAGCCCCAACTGTTCGGCGGGCTCGAGAACAATGCTGTCTCCCAAATCGGCGATGCGAACGCAGTATTCGTTGTGCCGGATTAGCATTTCCACCAAGTGCCGGGCGGCGAAACCCCTTCCTCCGGTCACCACGCACCACTTGTCTTCAGCTGCCATGGTCAAACAGAAAGCTCACCAGATTCGAATAGCAGATCCACAGTTACACACGACAGTGTGGGGAAGTAATAAAGAAGTGAAGGCTTGTCTTTCTCCTACGTGGAAAAAACGCACACAACACAAATTGGGCCTGAGATTGGGCCGGGCAAGGATGGGTTTGGCCCAAACAAAACATATATTTCAATCCCTTCCCGCTTAAAAATTTGAAATGCGCATCATATTTGTTTCAAGTTCTGGCGCAGAGCAGAGAAGAGTGATTTTCCACAATGAATTGGGACGAGAACGATGAATTTGAGATCCCTCTTACTCAAACGGCGATGAGTTTTCACGCGCTCGCTTCCGTCGATAACAATCAACGGCCATTGAAGAAACCTAAATGCAAAACGACGGCGCTTCGTGGCAGTGGCAAGGAGAACGTCCGACCCGGCGAGGGTTCCGAAATTGAGAACTGCAGCTTGGATTTCATTCCTTCCACCATAGATTGCGTTTCGGTTTGCAGCGTTCAACGCTCGGAACAAGAGGACAGTGGTTCTTCTTCAGCGTCTTTGTCGGAGCTGAAACAGAAGGGGGATTATCTTCGCAACTCGATAGAGTCGAAGCTGATGGTTTCGACAACCGGCGCGCTTTACGCTGCAGATACAGATTCTGATTCGGAGCTCGGTCTGTTGATGGACTTGTGCGACGAGTTGGAGGAAGTAGATAGTTTCGTTCGGTGTCCCCTGTGTGGTGTTGATATTTCGAATTTGACCGAGGAAGAGCGGCACCTTCACACCAATAATTGTCTTGACAAAGAAGATAACGTGAGATTCACGCCCTTTGCACAACGGTACCACCGTTCATGGTGATTGAAACGGGGAACTTTATCATTTCAATTCTATTATAAATTGTGAAAATGCTGTGCAGGTTGCGGTTCCTGAAGATGAGAAGGGTGCTCAACATGTGCCAAAAGTCGCTTCTGTTGTTGATTGGCTTCACGGGCTCGGTTTGGGAAAGTATGAAGTGCTTTTCGTTAGGGAAGAAGTTGATTGGAATACCTTGCAATGGCTCACAGAAGAGGTTTACTTATGGCATTTACTTGGTTTCATTCAGTCCATTATTTTAGGTTCATAATAACCCCTGCCACATATGTGCTTGAATTTATAGGTTTTATTAGTTCAGTGTTCTTTATTTATGCTTTGAAGAATTGTTTGTTTGATTTTTCAGCTTTAGGTAAAAAATTGGAATTCGTAGTTGTTATTCTCCTCTCCCCACTAATGGGATAAGTAGTTACTTTGCAATTTGGTGCCTAGAGTGTTTATGGATACCACTTAACTTAGTGAGGTTGTGTTATTGGAAATATGAGATATCTTTGGTTTTGTTTTTGGGTATCCGAAATGTACTACGCTTTGTCTTTATTAAGTGTTTGTCTATTTACTTTGTTGTTGAGCATTCATGTTAGCCAATGTTTTTTCTTCCTTCTGTATCTGCAGGATCTCTTAAGCATGGGTATCACTGCACTTGGGCCCAGAAAAAAGATATTTCATGCCCTGTGTGAACTAAGAAAAGGAGATGCCGCTACAAATGAGAAACAAGAGGATGCGTTGGCGGAGCCTAGAAGGATTAGAAACCAGAAAGTCAAATTAAAGCATGACAAATCTGAAAGAAAAGCTGATGGCTCTATTAAACCAGCGGCTAACAAATTAATTACCGAATATTTTCCGGGGTTTGCTTCCAAAGAAAAGAAAGTTTCTGCATCTCCTGCAGAACAAAAGGAAATGAAAAACAGTGCCTTGAATTCTGGTCGTAAGCACAAATCAAAAAATGTGACAGCAAATAGAAAGCTCCGTGATGTTCCCAAATGGTGTTCTGTACAAGGAACGCCTTTTCGAGTGGTAAAGAGTAGTTTAAATGATACATGCGTATTTGACTTGATTTAATGTATATTGCCTTCATGTATCCATTTACGACTCTGGAAATATCCTAGCCGGAAGGAAAGCCTTTTCTAAATTTTCTGAAAAAAGGAAAAATCCTTGTTTTTAACATTCAAGTTTTGTTTTTGATTCATTGTTGTCGTAGAAAAGGGTTTTTTCTTCTGTGCTGCTTGGTAAAGTAACTGATTTCAACATCCTTTCAAATGCTTATTGGCCAGTTGGACGACTATTTTCAAACTGAGCATACACATCAATCACGTTTCATGTTGACCTTCTGAACTAGGAAAAGAAAACTGAAGAAAATGACCAAAATATGTATGCAATATTGATGCCAATAAATTATGAAGTTAACATCTAAGAAACTTCTGCTATTCTATCACCATTATCGCTCTATCAAGTCTTGATGTAGGTCCGAGTGTTTGACAAATACATTATTATATGCAGGATGCTTTCAAATATCTCAGAGGAGATTGTTCCCACTGGTTTCTAACACACTTCCACTTGGACCGTAAGTCTACTTCTGCATGTTAACAGTTAATCTTTATCATACAACAATTTCAGTGTGAGTCACTGTTTTCATGCTCCAAACGTTTTTATTTGTATATCTATTCTATAAATATAAATATAAATTGATTGTTGTGTTATATTTATGATATGTTTCAATCTGGGTAACTTTTCGTTAACTTAAAGTGTTGTTTTCATGAAATTTACAGTTTTGAATATAGCTTTTGACACTAAGTAGTGATCCTATTTAGTAGGACCTAGTATTGTTAGCTCTTAGTAGATTTGATTTATCAGTTGACACACGGATCTCCAACAAATGGTTAGCTTAATAAGTATGAATAATTGTTTGGTATGTTTTCTTTACCAATGCTTGACTTTGGTCATATAATTTAGATATACAATTACTGTGGAAATCACATATTCACAGTGGGAGATCAAAGACGTTCATCATGAAAAACAATTTAGTAACGAAGTAGTTTTGGTGCTTACTTGATACGTGGAAGTGCATTATTGAATGTGTCATAAAATTGTGGATTCTGTTTTCTTCCCAACTACATTTGGGTGTTTTGGTGTTTGTATCCGAAAAAAGTTAGAGTTTCAGATCACGTTAAATTGGAGACATTGGTTTAAACTACCAAATAAATAAATAATGGAGTTCCTTGTGTGCCGCTCCTTTTAAGTGGATTATTACCATCAGAGTCAAACTTTTACAAGTGACGCCTTGGCTGTTGTTTCTCATTTGTGATCACGTTACATTGCAGATTATCAAGGTCTTACCAAGTCATTCAATCATGGAAAGATTTATTGCTCCTCTGTTACTGCTAGACTAGTAAATACGAACATTGGAATTCCATATGATAAATTACATGTTTTGCCTCTGAACCAAAAGATTGAAATAGCTGGTGTTGATGTGACTTGCTTTGATGCCAACCATTGTCCAGGTTCCATACTCATACTCTTTCAACCTCCAAATGGTAAGGTGTGGCTTGGATTGACTTATGAGCTTATTTATTATTTTGCAGTTATCCATCGTTATGTTAAAATAGATTAATAATGACTAGATGTTTTCCTACTAGGCTGTGCTGCACACGGGTGATTTCCGGTTTAGCGACGAAATGGCAATCAATCCTTTACTCAAGACGTGTCCTATCAATACTTTAATTCTTGATACGACATACTGCAATCCACAGGTTAGTCTAATATTAATAATGGAGTCATCTGTCATAATGACATGAATATGTGAGCTTTTGTTTCGGAACCTGGCCTCCATAAATTTATTTGTTGTTCAATAACAGAATAAACTAATAATGGAGAAGCACATTACAGTCCAGCTACTCGAGATTAAGACAAAGTGGAGTTTTCTAAAATCCATGTCATTTCTATAGTTTATTTAGGGGCCTGGATTCTGACATGGCAATTTATTGTTGGCTTGGAAGTGGCAATGTGAAATATCTTACCAAATTGAGAAATAATCACTTTATTTTTGCTTGCTTCTTGAAAAAGCTTTTGAAATATGAGATTGTTTCTATACAAAGTAAAAAGTTCAGTTTGGTTCATTTTTAGTTCGAGAAAGTTGCTTTCAGGAAAAAGTAGTTCGTGAAAACTTTTTTTAAAAGGTTATCCAAAGAAACTGGCGAGTTTGAATTATTGAGTAATAGTATGCCTAATATCGCTTGTCATTTGAATAAACTAATACTAGCTTACTTACAAGCATGTTTGACAGAGACGGTATTGGCAATTTGCTACAGAAATAAGTTGGTAGTACTATCAGAAGATCGAGTATGCAAGCCTAGAGTAGTGGGGGTAGAATTTTTACTTTTTGATTATAGTGGTGGTTAAAATCCTCCACTGTGTTTACTGAAAATATTTTATAAAGTGTTGTTTTTTGACAGTTCTAAATCTTTAATGTTTAAACTATTAATAAGTAAATTAATTTTAAACTGATGGAAGGATATTTTGATTCACTCTAAAATACATAAATAATTAAATTTAATTCTTTTGAATATAAAAGACTGAAAATATAATTCAGTCTAAACTAAATGAAAAAGAGACAAAATGCAACAAACTTTGACCTTTTCCTAAGTCTTTTCTCCAAAAACACGAGTACATCCATTTCTCTAATAATCTTTGCACATAGTTTATACAATCACTGAATTACATTCAGTTTGTTAAAATCAGTTCATAACTTAATATACTTTTTTCCTTTTAATCTTAATAATAATAATAATTCCTTTCAATATTTGTACTCTGTTTCATTGCAGTATGATTTTCCAAAACAAGAGGCTGTAATACAATTCGTTATTGATGCCATTCAAGCAGAAACTTTTAATCCCAAGACTCTTTTTCTGATAGGCAGCTATACCATTGGTAGGTTTGGGTAGAGTTGTGTTTCTGTGGTAGTATTGCCCCCATTACTAAAAAATAAAAAGATTTTCGATTTCCTCTTTCCGTCCCAATTTTCATTTTTTTTTTCAGGAAAAGAAAGAATATTCTTGGAGGTTGCTCGTGCGCTTAGTAAAAAGGTTCATGTGACTGCGGCAAAGTTGCGTCTTTTAAAATGTTTGGAATTTAAGGAGGAGGATATGCAGTGGTTCACTTCAAATGAACATGAAAGCAACATTCATGTTGCCCCTATGTGGACGCTCGCAAACTTCAAAAGATTGAAGAAAATATCAAGTCAATATAACGTGAGTGTTGCTGCTTGTTTTTCTGTCACATGCACTTTGCTAACTTTGTGGTATTTTTCGATGTAAAAGGAACATATCTTGATGTACGCATATAGGTTTATCGTATATACATCTAAGCCTCCAATAGATCCCTTCCGTGACTAATCATAATACCCTTTCAATCAATTGGCACTTTTTTAAAAATTAATTAAATTAGTTAAAAATAATAAAATTTGACAGTAATGTATATTATTTTTTCAAAATTATTTTTGTCATATTGAAACTTTGGTATCTGTTAGTACTAACATTCTCAAACCACACTAGAAGAGTGTAACTGTCATTCGTTTATGAATTTCTTTTGGTAAAAAGATGTCGATTATGGTTATTGTAAGAAGAAATAATTAATACATCATTCAACTACATACATACAGAGATATGTTATAGAAAGAGACAACAAATTTTATTAAAAGAATATTATAGATAGGACGGAAGGAGTGATATTCATACTTTGATATAATATTTCTTGAGAGCTGTTCCATGATTGAATATATTGGTGGCTGGGTTGTACAGCTTTAGAGGGGGATGTTTATACTGAATTAGATTTGTCTTTTAACTTGAGTTCTACGCTTCTGATCATCGGATGCATTTTCTTTAATTAGGATCGGTACAATCTTATAGTTGCGTTCTCTCCCACTGGTTGGTCGTTTGGCAAAGGTAAAAAGAAATCTCCTGGAAGAAGATGGCAGCAGGGTACTATTATAAGGTAACGCTTTAATTTCCTTCATTACTTTCTTATTTTATTAAATACTTCTGGTCAGAATCTTGAATCATATAAATGGATTAGGTCCTTCAGAATCACTTATCGATCTTTTTTGTACTTCTGGTCAACAGAGTTTGTTTTACTAAAACCCTGGTCTCATCAAGACATTTTTGAGTTATATTCACTACCACATTTAGTAGGTGTGCACAATGGTAGTTGGCAGGCTCACGTTCTTTAAATTTTTACAACTATTAACTAATCAAAGCTTTCCTTGTTTATCAGGTATGAAGTACCTTACAGTGAGCATAGCAGCTTTACAGAACTCAAAGAGTTTGTAAAACTTGTATCTCCTGGTAACATTATACCAAGTGTGAATAACGATGGACCAGAATCTTCTGATGCAATGATTTCTCTACTGTTATCTTGATCTGTTAACCGAAAGGGTTTAGTCTGCTGTTGCAATGTGGACTGTATGAGGAGTCTTAAATAAAGGTTTAACGAATTTTGCCAGCCTTTTCTGAATTTAAGGAAGACCTTAGTGTGCTTGAGTTTTCGATAAATAAAATTTTGGAAACTAGCACGGTAGATCACTTTTTTAGAGGCACACTTAATTTTTTTGGTTTGCCAAAAGATTAACTATTAAAAGATGACAAAGTGTCAATACTCGGTACAACCGTTCATCATACTTATATCCAGTAGTCTCGAGGTTTATGTCAACTGTGATCTAAATCTGAAGTGAGTGCCATTAAGACAGATAGGTGATCTTTTAATCCAGAAGCTAAGCAACCCACTGATCTTCCTGGACAAGGTTGTAGCTTGTGAAATTGTTGCACAGAAGTTATTGTTAAAGAAAGGCCCCTTGTAATTGCACTTTGGATTGTGTTTTTATCATCCCATTCAGAGAATTGACCATTGTTAGAAGTGAGTTAATGTAACCAATCACGGATTTGGTTAAGTTTCTTTAAAAAATATTACAACTTTTATTACCGATTGAAATTTAACTAGATCCACTAAAACCTTGGTTCATGTGATAAAAAAATAAACATTTTGAGGCATTCCAACGACAATTCAACATAATTAAAAAAAATAAGATTGTTTAGCGCAATTAAAAAAGAAAAGGATGTGAGAAATATACATGATCCACATGTTTGGTTCTGCTTTATAGCTCTCGTTCTTTTTTATTATTTTTTTTCTCAAAATTATTATTTTTTTATTCATGAGTTCTTTTCTTTCTCTACTATGTACCACTTCTAATTCTAATCATAGTTGGATTGATTTTTGAGATTATTTAAATTTTATTAAGATGTTATTTAGAATTATCATTTAGTGTGTTTAATATGCATGTTAATATTATCATTTACAAGTATTATTAAATATATACATTATATCATGGTCATTATATGCATATGATGATTTTTTTTACAGTTATTTCATAATTTGGAATTTGGTTACAATTTTCATATTAGAGAAAAGACATACTTAAGAAAAAAAAAACATAATTAAAAAAGTTGCAATTTTTTAAATTAAGTAATCCAACCCCCTTAACCCCACTATCTTGGGTCGAACAAAATTAGTTCTTTTTTAAATATACCAATAAATGAGTCGGGTTGGATTGACCAATAGACTAGCCTATGTTTTTTTAGCACTATTATATATCTGAATTTTCACACATTTTTTTCTTAAAAAAGTAAAATTTGAAAGAAAATTTAAATATTTTAAAACTATTTATATGATAAATTTTATAAATTATTAAAGTAAATTTATTAATATTAATAAAATAATTAATAGATATTTCATTGATGATAAATTTATGTATTTTAAAAAATAATCAATATTATTACTAATATCTATAATTAATTATTACTAATATCTATAGTCAATATTATTACTAAATATAAATTAATACTATTACTTGTTAATTTTCGTTTTGAATAAAAAATATTATTATTAAGAATAATTTCTACAAAAATTAAATATAAAATTTGAGTAGTAATAATGGATACTGAAGTTACTTTTTTTATTATAAAAATATATGTATACATTAGTAATATAATATTATTATTCAAAGAAAAGCAAATTTTGTAATCAATCATTTATATAACAACATTAAATAATTTTTCATTAGTAATTAAACTGTGAATATAATATAATAAAAAATAAATGAAATGAATTAGATAAAAAATACAAACATATATTTTGCTTGAATGTAACACAAGAGACAGTTGTGTGTTATAAACATAAAGACTTCCCATAAGTCTCAATGTTAAGAAATGTATTTACACATAGAATGTACTGAATAAAATACGTTCACTTTGTACTTTTCACAAAAAAAAAAAAAAATGCTATAAAGCTGTAACATCGTATTGTTTAAACATTTTTTCTTCTTCTTTTTGCGTAAACAAAAAGAGAGTGATGCTCAGATATACCATTGCAGAGATGAAGATGACAACGGTGGGATCATGGGTTCGCTTGGTGTTTAAAACTTCGGAGTTGAGGTAAAGGTGAGAGATCCCACTTAACTTTTTGTATATTTGGCATTCTTAGAGATTTTAAGCAGAGGAAAAGTTATTGGCTTTGACAAGAATCTTGGTCTTTGACGTGACATAACTAAGCAATCTATTACTACAATTTTTTTCTAATTTGGGTTCAAATTTAAGGATAGGTTCATGAGTTCTTCACTACAGACTTGTATTCTTGGAGGAGAAATTTGCTACAGAAATAAGTTGGTAGATGTTGTTTTTTCATCTTTGGACCCAACTTTGTGCAAGATGACCTTGCAATAGACTTAAAATACATTCTTTTTAGAATACGCACTTTTTACTTAAAAATACAACAAAGTATAAAATATAAAATATTTAAAGTACACCGTCTTTTTAAATATAGAACAAAAGAGATGTTTTATATACTTAAAATATGTTTTGTCTTAATATTTCTTTTAATTATTTATCCATTATCTTTAATATTAAAATTATTTTTTCTGATTTATTTTAATTTTAAATATCTATAATCTTATTATATTAGATAATTTTATAATAGATATATGTACTATTAAAACTCCTTTGGACTACTCTCCACGTGTCAGACGACCAAACACGGCAACACATATATCTCGAGATGTAAAAGAAAATAAAACTTATTTGTTAGCAGAATTAGAAACAAATTAAGATATTAATATTAAAAGATATTGATAAATCAAGGATTAAACAAATATTAGGAGTCAATTAAGGTCCACGAGAATTTGGGCATGTGACCCATAAGACAAAGTTTCAATTACAAATCTAAAAATAGAAGAGTACACAGACCACAAGTAACTTAATTCTGGTTTAATAAAATCTAAGAATACTTAGATTGCAAGAACCCTTTCCGAAATCGAGAAGAAGATGCAGGATTGACCCACCTTGTAATAACAAGATCTATATAAATTTCATACTTAACATTCATTTATTATTTAGTGGAAAGAAAAGAATAAATCATTCGTAATTATGATTTATAAGACACATAATGAAATATATAGTTTTATGTTCTTCATATATAGAGAGATTGAATAAATGTCTCATGATAAGGTGATTTAGTTAAAAAAGTTATAAATCCAATTTTTTATAATGATCAGAGATTATACTAGACTTTCTATACATTTATTCCTACTCTATAAATCCAGATATTCTTGGATTGAAAGATAACAGTGTGAAAAATATAATATTTATTTTATTATATTTGACAACTTGTTTCTATGTTTGTATGAAAAGAAACGGCATAGTTGTGATCATTGTGAAACATGTAATATGAACAATTTCGTGTCAACTTTTGTGTGGGAAGTTGTTCAAAGTCCTCTCTTAAAATTCCTTCTTAGGAAGGGACAACACCCAATACTTGACCGTTGAATGTTTGAGAATGGGAAACGAAGTGATGAAGGAACAAAAGAATAAATGTAAAAAGTGAAAATTTTAAACACATAAATTTAAATGTTATTACTTTTTAAAAAGAACATGTTAATTATGAATACACACATGATGTCATTATACCTTTAGAAAACATTTGAATAGCGTTAAAATAAGTATATTTTATCATATATCTAATTATGTTTTTGCTTTTAATTAAATTTTACGAAAGCGCGATTTCAAGAAATTTTAAAAGAAAAAGAAATTTCATCGAGTTGCAGAATGAAGATTCTAGCGTGTATAATTTGAAAATTATATTTAATATATGAATAAAAAAGATAGATATATGAATAAGACTTTTGAATTAAAATAAATTATTAAAAAAATCTTATAAAATAATGTAACATAATGAAATTCATGTAAAATGAGATCTGACTTATATATCTAAATCTGACATCAGCATAATATTCTGATTCTGAGTGTTAAAATAGAAAACATTAATTATTTTTTTTCAGTTTAAAAATATTATGCATTTATTTATGAAAAGGAAAATTGTGAGAAGAGTGGTGTTTTTTTGGAAGTAAGATGAAGTATGGTTGAAGGAGTCGGAAAGAGAAGAGAAGAAAGGACTCAACGCAGTTAACACCAGTCAACGACAAACCCAAATATTTTTATAACTTTTCTTGCGTATATAATTTTTTTTTCTCAAAATTTTCAGTCACGTACGTAGTACTATTTTTAAAGTTCTCCTGTTTTTTTAAATTAATATAATTTTTTGAGTGATAATATTCTTAAATCACATCTTACATTTGTTAATTATTTGTGATAATGTCATTTTTATTAATAAGTTAAGTTTAACTGATAATTACTAATAGTACACATAATTCATTATTATCATCAATTTGATGAAAAACAGACTATATTAACCAACTTTCTTTAAAATCAAAAAATAAAATTGAAAAATTATTATAATATAAGAAAAAAATATAAGCCCTTTCATATATCCTTTACTGTGAAAACTAACAAATTCTCTCATAATATAAAAAATAATGAGAACGAGGGATCAATTATTCGGAATTAATTGTCATGTAAGGGTTATTGCTGGAAAAAAAAATGGAAAGGAAATAGGAGGGTGTTAGAAATGGAGTTTCTTCGGAACCATATGTTCTAGGTGATAGATACTCACATAATTTTCCAAACCAAATTCCTTTTTTTTATTAAGTGCAACAAGTGAAAGTGCTGAAAATAGACTCTAAATTGACTATTGTGTATTGTAGTTATCCCTACTCACTTCTCCAAACCCTAAATGATATCTTGTAACTAAGGAAAAGATTACTAGCAATTTCCTCAATCTCCTTAAATAATTACAGATTGAAATAGTGTTTCAAAACACAAGTTGTACTTTTACAACAGTTTTTTTTCTTACATATGTTATTTTATAAATTGAGACTTATATTACACTGTGGTAATAAATTCTTCATATTTATCCGTTTATTTATTATAATAACAAGGAGTAAATAATGGCTGTCTATTTATTTTTCATATAAATAAAACACAATATTGAGAGAAGTTAAGAAGGATTTTATAATTGTTGTGGTTGCCTGTTAATAATCACAAATGAAACAATTATTAAAGTTTCTATATATTATTCTTATTAATATGATAAATACTAGGAAGAAACAATTTGTGGATAAGCATGGTTGTCTTTACTTTTTCAAGCAGAAGTATGAATTATTGTTATAACATAAATTATAAATTTATTTTCACTTATTCAGCATCATTAACAATCTCGCTTAGAGCGATTTAATTAATACGAGCAATGCTAGACATTGCCATAAGTTAAAGAAAAAAAAAAAAAGATTTTCAAAATATATGACAAAACATATTAATTGCATTCTTACAAAAAAAATATTTATTATATGTATTCATAAGTTGTGGTGAGTTTTGTGAGATTACATATTGTGTGAGCATTACATGTAATCATTTATTAAGATCGATCCATAAATAAATTGTTCGCAATTGAATACGCTAGGATCCTTTTCAATTTATGAATGACATCAATTTTCCTTTTTTCTCCTCTCGATGAATATATTATTGTCATATTTATAATTAAATCACTAATAAATCAGGAATTATTGATAAAAATTAAACCCAGCACTTTTAAATGTGCTCAATCTTAGTAATTTATTTACAAAGCAAACTCAAATTGATGGTAAAAACTAGCATACCTTTTCATCACACGGTATTGTGAGCTAAGATTCTCCACTTTATTGCTCAATCATTTACTAACACATCAGAATTAATGTTCCCAATTAATAACTAAAATTCAGTGAGAACATTACATCCTGTTCATTTTACAAAATAAAATTCCCAATTATAGAATTAACAACTTCTCAAGATTAGGGCTGTTCAGTTCAATCATTATATATTTGTTATATATTTATGATAAACCTTATACACCTTTCTTTCTCCACAAAAATCATTCAAAGATTGTATCTCAATCAACAATCAATTAATCTATTAATATTCTTGTTGCTTGTGCTACACATTTTTTTTAATAAATAACTATGTCAAAAGTTTGCATATTTTAATTTATCTTTATAAAATTGACTTCTAAAATAAAGTTTATATCTATTTATATATAATAAGTTGACTTTATTTAAAATTAATATAGAATCTCAAATAAATGAAATTACACAGATGAATAAGTGAAATTAAACTATCAAGCGACAAAACTTTACATACTATGTTTTCAACCAAATATCACTGCTATATATATTAAAATAAAACAATGGTTCCTTAGGGAAAAGGATTTCTAACTTTGTGAGTAGTTAACAATATTTATCAAATCGTATTTAGTGCCGTTCCAATCCAAGTGTTAAATTCATAGCTTATCATATTAGAAATTGGTGTCGCCAGCTTAATTCATAGAGTGAAAGACAAATAAGAATTAAGACATGCTGTTCTGTTTAGATATTGATTTGTAACAAATTAAAAATAATAAAAGTAACTACAGGTATTCCCATGTAACTTACAAACATTTTCTACCAAAAAATAGGAAACCCTAATTTATATATGTTTGATTTTTTTAAAAGAAAAATATCTAAACCGTAACATTAACACAGTCAAGGTAACTTCCTTTTTCCCAAACAAGTATAAAAGTATAACCAGATTGAAGATGATACAAGATGACTGGTGAGAACTAAATATATGAATATATATATATATATATATATTAGCAGTTACCTATAATAGAAAAAAAAGACAGATCGAAGATTATATAATATAGAAATCCCTAGCAATGAATAAAGAACAAGCGCAAGTAAATCATATACTAGTGTTAATATACGTATGATGTACATACAGATCCCCAATGTTCTTATTACCTACCCTTTTCATATCTGCAAATACTTACTTAGAACACACACTAAAATCAACTACTTTACTGTCATACGATTGTGCACAGCAAAATTAAGCACTAGAAATCCACAAAGATTTAATTTTACAGAGAAATGAGGACGGGCGACAGAATACATCACAGAGTAATGGCATGTGTGTACTTAGGTATAAATATATACTTGTAACAGTATACAAGAAACAACCTATAAAGTACAAATATTTTATTGCCAAGGGAAAACATAAGACAAGATCTATGGATGCTAGGTAGCCTGTGACAATCTATGGAATAGATGGCACTCGAAAAACCTAGTCTCTAGTCACATGGATAGGCATATACTTAATTATGGTAAGGGATATATGGTCTGACAAAAGCCTGTCATGTCCTACCCTGTCCTTGCTATTGTTATTTGGAAACAACACATATATATATTTTTATATACAAAGACTAAGGATGTGTTTATTTATACATATCAAAAGTTCCAATTCCAAAGGAATGATTGGTGAGAAAAGGGATCTTCTTCGGCTTCAATGAATTCTTGGTAACCCTCAAAAGGAGGTGGGGGTGGTGTGGAATACAATAACTCACCTGAAGTTGAGTGCATGTTGTGTAGCTCAAAATAGAGATCATAGTCGGATGCAACGGGAAAAACTTCGTTGGAGTAATCAAACTCTTTCAAGAATGTCCAATCCATGTCCCCATGGTCCACTTGCACCGTTCCATCACATTCATGCATAGTAGTAGAACACGACGAGGCAGTGGTGGTGGAACTACTCTCTGCTATGCTGTCAGATTTACACAACACATTCCCACCAGCACGTTGAGATTCTTGTGTAAGAGGTTTTAGTAGTAACGGGTCCTGGTTTGCAAACCTAGCAGCAACCTCTTGAATCTCCTGTGGGGTAAGAGATTGTGGAGGAGCCAGAGCCACATTGGCGTCGATGGTGCAAGGAGTGTTGGGGAAGTTGAAACTGGCATGGCGACCACGTAGACAGAAAAGGGCAGCATCGAAGGCTCGTGCTGCTTTTTCAGGAGAGTCATAAGAGCCTAGCCATATACGTTCACGGCTATTGGGAAGTCTGATTTCAGAAACCCATTTCCCCCACTTTCTCTTTCTCACCCCTTTGTATAACTTGTGGTCAGTCTTAGAATCAGTGACATGCTTCTCCATGTCCATGTGTGTGGTTTTGAATGAAATGGAATTGGCGGCTGGAAAGGAGGAGGAGGAAGTGGTTATATATATGACTATGTGAGGTAGGTTTAGGGTTAGGATTTTGATTTGGATTTGGATTTGAGTTTGAAGGTCTAAGCATGAAAACGTGTTGATCGGAAGGAGCGTAAAAGGAGTGTGAGAGGCATGGAGAGGATGGGTCACGCCCAGTGCATCGAGGTCTGAGACGACGCGGTAGGGCCAGCTTTACTTTGTTGTACAAGTCTAATCCAATAATAAATAAATATATATATATATTGTTTTGAGCACGTCGGTGGATATTGTAGAGTACGACGTTGACAAACAAATTAACATGGCTCAACTTTGTTTGTTTTGAGCTCATGTTGTTGGTGGACCACACACTTCACACAGTGCCACTGCCACTTAATTAATCCAGGATTAATCACACTGCTTATTCTGGGCCATTTATCCATTATCTCTGCAAACACTATATCAACGGGCGGCGACAATCCATTTTGTAATTCGGTTATGATTCACCTAGTTTTCTGTAGTAGTGGTATAGGATAATAGCTTTGGATATATAGGATAGGTAGTAGTAGTTATTTTTATGATGATAGTGAATTAAAACTTCTAGGTCAATGCATTGAATGTTTTCTTTCGTATAACACATAATTTGATGTTTTTATTAATCAAAGTGGTGAATATGTATAGAGAACTCTTATTAACAAATGACGATTAGTAATGATTAGGGAAAGTTGTTTTTGACTTATACCCTATCAACGTTGACGGGGAAATTGTATCTAATAAACACTACTTTAATTTTTTTATTTACAATAAAGTTGTATTGTATTAGGGCACTACTTAAATTTAGAAGAGTTTAAATTCAAATATGTATAAAGGACACGATTTTAGTGTATTTTAATTAAAATAGAAGTCGCGTACCTGAGAAAACATACTCTAAAAATGGTGAAAAATAAACTCCTTCTCCATACATGATTTTAGCTTGAACTCTGTTGAATTGAAATCATGCCTTTTGCACAATTTAAATGTAAATAAAAAAAATTAAGACTAATTAAAATTGTATTTACTTCACATAACTTCTGTATTAACACTTCAATAATGTAATTCAAAAACTATTTCACTTAAAAATTGTCCAAGTCCTGATTTGCTAACAAAACTTCTTCATATTATGTTGATATAATTTTGGCTTTTTTTCCATTTTGGTGTACTTTTCAATTTTAATTCCCAAAATAGATAGAAAAAAATTTATTTACTAAAATGGGCAAATTTTGCCAGCTAGATAAGCATAATTTCAAACTGGTCAAAATAGAAGTGACATGCTGGCGATTTCAATTAATAACATTAATTAAAATCATTTCTATCTCTACAATCATTTTTTAATTATTTGATATTATGATTATTAGGTTTAACAATTAATAAAAAAAATTATTATATAATAATAATTAACAAATAATTTTTTAATTATTTAGCACTATGTTTGTTACTTTAACAATTAAAAAAAATTAATAATAATAATAAACAAAACTGTAGTAAAAAAAATTAAGACATACAAATTTATTTTAAATTAAAACAAAATAACATGATGATAATAATAATAAAAATAATTCATATAAATTTAATAATAATTATTATTATTTTTAAATTAAAATAAAATAACATAATAATAATATAATTAATAATAAGTGAATTTAATAATAATTATTATTTTTTAAATTAAATTTGATTGAAATTATTCTTATTATTATTTTTATTTAAATTAAATCCATATGAATTTAATTAAAATTATTCTTATTATTATTATCATTATGTTATTTTATTTTAATTTAAATAAATTTGTATCTCTTAACTATTCATGTTATAGTTTTGTTAATTATATAATAATAATAATTATTATTATTACTATTATTAATTATTATTATTATTATTATTAGTTATTTTGTTAATTGTTAAACTTAAGGATTATAGTATTAAATAATTAAAAAATAATTGAAGAGAGAGAAACAATTTTAATTAATGTCATTAATTGAAATCGTCAGCATGTCACTTTTATTTTGACTAGTTTGAAATTATGCCTATCTGACAGAATTTGTCAATTTTGGTAAATAATTTTTTTCTACCCAGTTTGGAAATTAAAATTGAAAAATATATCAAAATGGGAAAAAAACCTCCATATTTATAATTTAAAAAAGTACATAAATTTAAAAACAATACTATTTTCCTTAAAAAAACATCATTGATGCGGGTACTTTAAATCAAGAAAATTTATGAGAAAGAAATAGAACAGTGCAAATGATATTGTCAAAAACTTTTGATCTATAAAGATTTGCCCGTACAGTATTCATAATTTGGTAGTGTGAATTATAGATTGGTCGGTTCAAAAACGTTAAGGGCATATTAGTAGTTATAAGTTGCAAAAAGATGGAAGGAGTCAATCGATCTTTATCAAGATAAAAGAATGCTTGTTGTCTTCTTCATTATCTTTCTTTTTTATGTCACCGCTTTCGGAACGTGATCCCATTAACATCATTTGACCCGGCCGTTTAAAAAATTATGAAAACTAGAATAACTTATTCAAAATAAAGCCATTTATTTATTTAAAAAAAAAACAAAACAAGAGCTTAAATTACTTAAGAGAGATTTTACTTCTTTGTTGTGGAAATCAATTGACATTTTCTCTTTTTCATAATTCTCTTCCTAATTGGAGAAGTTATACAATCCTATGTGATTCACATGGGTGCGTTTAGCAGTAATATACAGTTTCACGTGGAGTGGGATTGGATATATATAATTTCTTATATAGGTTATTCTAGACATTCTATATTAGATATATATGGATTTAAAAAGTTGGAAATTTTCTATTTCAGATTACAACAAATATAAAAAGTAGATATACAATATATTTTGGTTTTTAAAACTAATGTTGTATATTGTATTCTTGATTAAATCGGCATAAATGACACTTTCTTACATTTCTTATTGACGAAAATTAATTTAGAAAATGACATACTACATCAATTCAACTCACAATCAATGTGTGGTATATCATTGCCAACAATCAATGTAAAATTTATTCCTTTTAAATGATAATAATAGTAAAATAATAGTTTGATTTATCCCAAATTTCACTTATAATTACATAAATTTGTAGAAACCAGGTAAAAAATATATATTCTTTTCAGCTAATCAATTCAAAATTTTTCTTAAATCATTTTTAAAGCAGCGCAAATGAGTAAATAATAAGACGTGGATGCATATCAATTATTCTAAAACGATGTTATTAAACTGCAAGAGAGATGAAATAAAGATTTATTCTCTAACTATATGAATTAGAGTCGAAAATGCAGAAAAATAAGTTAATAATGATTAAAACTAAAAAATTTATAGAAAATGACATTTTTTATTTTTTTTCACCTAGATTTTATTGTATTAATAAAAAATTATGATAATAATATTTTTGAGTTTTCTATATTTTTTTTCAACTTTTAAGTTATCAACATCAAATTCTTTTATTAGTTTTTTTTAATCAAGTAACTCTATATTTAGAATGAAAATGGTATATATACAAAATACTAATTTAAAATTCTAACTAACACTACTATAATTACTAAAAATTTAATAATTTACAAAATAAAACCATAGAATGAGTTACGAGAGTTACTAGATGTGACAAAAATTATTTAAAATATATTATTATTGTATTGAAAAGTATTAAATAAATTTTGAAATAATATTGTTACATTAATTACTACATTTGAAATATAAACTTTTTCTTAAATTTATAATTATAATTTACATTATGTAAAAATATAGTTTAACAATTGATTTTAGTATAATGATGACAAAAGTTTTATGTTAGGATCATTATATCAAAATTTATATAGTTAGTATATTACGACAATAACTGAGGAGCCATCCACTTGATAAAAACAACAAAAACCTGACAAATTTTTTTTGACAGAAGTAATAATATTATATATAAAAAGTTATCAGTTGACAATTTTGTATTATATATAAATTTACATAATAACTCGAAAAACTAAGAGTATTATAAAATTGATAACAAGGAATGAGAATTTATAGGAAGAAAGAAAGAAGAGCAAACTGATGAAGTGCAAAGTTAATTAATTAACAAAATATCGTTAAACATATCAAAGCATATAAGACCTTAATGAATTTGAAAGGATATCCCACACACTGAATAACAGTGTCATCATTATTTTTTTTAGCCTTTATACTTTTGCTCTTTTTGCATACGGTGTAGTCGCATGTTTTTCTTTTTCTTTTTAAATGACTTTAAAATTTATTTACTATAGTGATTTATCAATTAAAATGAATTTAAAAAATTGAATTTAACTGTTGACTGTTGTATATATTTTCATTATAAAAACTATTCTTCCGTTTGACTAATATTCAAATATCTTTAGTTTATGTTTTCTATATTTTAGTGTTATTCTTTAATTATAAAAAATTAATAAATAAAGTATTCACATAAATTTAAGAAAAATACTAAAGGATCTTCACTGATATTCATGGACAAATTTTTATGATTATTAAGAACTGTTTTCCAATTCAAGTTTTCACATATTCATTAAATGAGAGAATAAATTATGATTAAAAAAATATTAATTCTAATTTTTATATTATTCTTTTATTTTACTTTACGACTATCACTCACATAAAGATTTGAGTCACAAAGCGATTTGGAAAATTATATTAGAGCTGTCTTGACCAACAACTAGGTAGTATAACACTTTAAAACTATACAAAGTGTTAGTCCAAAGAATTATGATATATAGTTGTGTGATTAAGGTTTTTATGTGAGAGATTGTCTTAAAAAGAAGATATTATGGGTGTAAACTAGTACTTAATAATTATTAGAATGTGCCGAGACATACAATAGAGAAACTCATATAGTATAGAGTGTGGATCAACTTTTTCTGAATTGAGTTGGGAAAAAATTTAAGAGAAAAAAATTACGAAGAATAATAATGTAAAAAAGTAGATAATGTACTATAAAAATGGAAAGACGAAATATTAAAGAATTATATAATGTGTACTTGATATGGGGAAGTTGTAGATTTTTTATTACTGTTATATGGTTTACATATTAAAAGTTTTTAAAAGTTATATAGTAAATGAGTATGTTTTAATTACAAAATACGTTTTTGTAGTTTATGTAATATATTGTAAATTACCAATTACTTTTCTTTTTAATGTTATTAATGTATACAATGTGTTAAAATGGTAAATTAAAATCATATTTTTTTTTTATTTTCAGTAAATTAACTTAGTTGAATTTTATATAATTGTGTAATAGGTAATAAAGAAGTTATGAATAGAAATTATGAATGTGATTATTATATCATGTATTAGATCTAAATTATATTCCATTTCAGTATTATTGATGATTGAGAGCCGATATTAAAACATTTTAAATATCTTCAAAAAAGTGAGATTACTAATAAATTAATATTAATTAAGAAATTATAATTGATACTTAGATATTTTGATTTCATGTTTAGCCTTTGGCTTTTATTAACATTTATGATTAGTTTAATTATGTTTTAATACAAGTTTTGATATTCATTAGCCTAGTTTATTATTAAAATATCTTTTGTTGACAAACTGGCATGCTCCGTGAAGTATATGTACAATTTCAAGTTCAGAAAGACATACCATCGAAATATTAAAAAAAAACACATATATAATATTATTTGGGGATCATAAACAAATTAATATGTCCCCCAAATTTACTTTGTTCCAACTTATTTTTCATTGAATGTTACATTGTTGGTATTTATAACCATTGTATTTTTTTTTCTTATATATTACATTGACTAAAAATCGATGTAATTTTTTTTTTTTTTTTATTTTTTTTTTTTTTTTAACTTTTTTGTATCGGTAACATCTACATTAGTCTCTTATCTAATGTAAAATCTAGGAAATAACCAATCTTTTTTACGATATTGACGTGTTCATTAACAAAAAGATACAAATAATATAAAATAAAAAATACTATATATTAAAAAAATAAACATTTTTTTTAGAGTTATATTAAAAGAAAGTTGCTTCAGAATCAAATTTTAATTTAAAATTTTATGTAAATTTTATTTAATTTTTTAATCATTAGACGAGTGTAATATATAGGTTGGTAACATATTTTGAATAACTTTTTATTATATATTTTAATGTTAGTTAATATTTATTCAAAATTATAAAATTAATATAGATTCATTAATAGAAAGTGACATTAAGAAAAATTATAATCTTCAATCGTACAGAAGTTATTGAAAATTTTATCTTTAAAAGGTATTCCTGAAATTTATTTATTTTAAGATTATCAAATACCTTCCAAAATGTTTTTACCCCTAACTTCTAATGACCAAATGCGTTGAAAGCATTAGGGTTTCTTAAAAATAAGACTCACATATTGTTTGAAAATCTTGAACCGACCATAAAGTGAATAAATGGATCGGTTTACTAAATTAATGTAAATTAATCAAAATATGACATTCTCAATTTTGTAGATACAATAAAAGAAGTCTCGTTCGATTAAACCAACATGAAAAATAGTAAGATAATATAATATAATAAAATAAATTTTAGTTATATAGCCGCACACATAAAAGAGTAAACTAAATAATAATTAATATATATTATAATTATGCTTAAATGATTTTTCATTATGTCTTATTCAAAGAACTCTTGTGTAAAAAAATGCAAAAAATCCGTTCACTGTCTTTAAGTATGTGGTTAAGTTTTTTTTTTTTTTTTTTTCAATGTGGTTAAGTAATAACATAATTTAGAAGTAATGAGTTTTGATTTAGTCTGTTCAATATTTTGTAAACATGAACCTTTATCAACTTAACCGTTATGCTTGATATTTTTATATATTAATCAAGTCTGCAAAAGAATTGTTCAGTTTAAAATAATTTAATACACATTAATTAATTAATTAAATTTATAGAACATAATTAACAATTTATTATAAATCAATATCAATTTTAGGATTATATGTCAATCAACGTTTAATTAATTTAAATTTCATATGGTATGTTTATCAAAATAGTATTACACTATTTATGAAATTTATTATGTAAAGTTTATTTTTCGGCAATGAATTAAATTATGAGCTCGATAATAAGCATGTATTGGTAATGTAGAAAAAACTTACATGTTAGCCAATAAATAAAAAAAACGTCTTATATGTTAGTTTAAAGATAATTATTCATAAATGCCATTAAATATATTATAATTACTTAGTAAATAAAAATGTAAGAAATTTCACTATTATAAATCGGGCATATTACTTGTTCATAATGTTTTAATTAACAATGTAATTCGCTTCACTCACAATATTTAGTCGTTCCCCAATAACACATCCACATGTATATTGTTCTTAATTTTTTCATCTGTCAGATACTACATATTTTAGATATAGGAGAAATTTTCACGCCGCTTTTGCTATAGTTCCTTCCATCACTATTTTATCATTGAATTTAAATTCGCTAAATTCATGATTTCTGAACTTTGATTGATCGAGACAACAGAATTGTGTTCAACCTTATGCTGTTAATTTTCACATCTTGGTGATGCCAACATGTCAAAAATCACTACCGGAAAAATCTATGGCACCAAAAAGGTTTCAGAATAAAGTCACAAGCAAACTAACAGAGAAACGTGCACTTAGGTTTGTGAGTCCAGTTCTATGCAACCATGATTGGTATAATTCTTATTGCATGTTTTATGCATGTGCTCATCACCATTTATATGTTAGGACATTTAGAAAAAAAGTAAAAAAAATATATATATATATATATATATACAATTCTTATTATATCAAATAATTTTTTTTCTTACACTATATTTAATAGTCTCATATTATTTATAAATTGAGACTAAAATTTGTTTAAATACATTTTTTCTCTTAATAATTAGAGATATTTTTAAAGACAAAATTATAATAGAGTTTTGAACTTCAAAATATATAGTATTATGTAGTCATTATGATATCATTATAGATGGAAACATGATGACTTTCTTTTAGAATCTTATTCGCTTACATATTTCTTCCTTAATCCTAAAACTTATCCTAAAAACGTAATAATAAAATAAATTTTAAATGATTATATTAATTTATAAATTGTATATAATAAATTTATCGTTCCAATAAATAACATGGTATGCTTTATTCTTAAAATTGAATTGTTTTGAATTTATTAGTAAAATAATTTATTAGTATATCATGTAGGACAACTTTAATAAAAAAGAGTTATTTTCAAAGCACCCAAAGAATATTCCAGAAAGTTGTTGATGTGTCAAAATTGTTGAATTTCTAGACACTGCTTTAATCTATCTTGAATTCTGCCAACTTACCTATACTTGTAGCTTGCAATGAAAGAACCTGGTCATAGGATTTTTTTGCTAAATATTTCTTCGTCTCTTTCTCATTTTTCAACCACGAGTTATATGTTGATCTCTCTTGAACTACTATTTAGTATAATATCATATTTATATATACGGTTGTATACTACATCTGACTAAGATCGCAATTAGCTTTGGATATTGTCGTAGAGTTAATTATACGTACAAAACAGCTCACTATTTTTAAGCATTTCAATCCAAAACAAGTTTTCCACCTTGTTTCTTCCAAAAAATGTTTATTTTCAATTTCATAATTACAAAATTAAAGCAAAATTAAGTTCTAAAGTAAACTATGTCACCATTGGATTCAAATTTAAATGACACAAACATGCAAAGCTTTTATTCTATAAGAGGGAGTGTATCAATGACATTTTTTTATCAGTAATTAAAGTGAGTCGATAACAAAAAAAATGACAGTGTTATTGAATATTGATCTCATGATACTAAATCACCCAAGAAAAAAAAAAAAAAAAAAAAATATATATATATATATATATATATATATATATATATATATATATATATTGATTATTCCATTAAATTAATGTTGAAGGTTTACCATGAGATTACATGAATTCATAAATGGCAGTTATATTTTCCTCATCTTGATAAAGTAATGCACAAATTGTCATGAGTAGGTGCCAAAACTTGCAGAAGGATGAAATGTAATAATAACTGAGTTATTTGTGGTTGAACTTGTCTTCTAAACAGGGTTTAGTTTGAGAAAATATTGTTTAAAGTGTTATTTCATTTTCATTTTTATTTTTAAGTCTTTATAAAATAACTATAATAATTTCACACACAAATTTAAAAATAAAGTTGAAACTAAAACATTGTAACATTTTTTATATTTAAAATAAAATAAAAATGTTTTTCAAAGCAAATTTAACACATCTAATTCCGATTAGCTACATATGCAAGGCCGATTTTTTACTGATACATGTATATACATTTGTTTTAAACTACACTTAATATAGAATTTCTTCATAAAAATACGTTTTAGAGTTCTAAACTTTTTTCCTTCAAAAATAATTTAGGATAATTATTAGATTGACCATTATTTAATAAGTATTGTGTTTAGAGAATAGGTTTTCTATAAGTAAGATATTTAATATACTTTAAAAAGGAGAATAATAATAATAATAATAATAATAATAATAATAATAATAATAATAATAATAATAATAAAACGATAAACAATTAGTTACTTCATCAATTAAAAAAATCTAATTTTAAACTTCACTATATAAATTTACAAATGATTGTGTTTTTATTTTTGTTTTACAAATATATATTGTTTGTTATAAAAAAAATTCAATTAAAAATTTATTTCAAGGATAGTTGAGATAATTTTTAGCTGTAATACATCAATATTTTAGTTTGCACAAATTGAAGATTTTAGTTTACGATGATTTTTTATTTTAAAATAACTTAATTTAAAAAATTTCTATCCAGTGAAAATTAATTTAGAGGTATATTTGTGCTTGCAATAACAATCGAATTTAAAAGAAAAAAAAAAACAGTAAACATGTACACATTAATTAATAAGGTTCAACAATCCCATGTACATAGAAGTAAAACGGCTACTTCTATATATTATAAATTAAATATTTTCAGCATATATAAAATAAATAATTTTTTTATTTCTATAATTTTTTATTATTATAACATATAAATTAATTGTTTTAGTTCTCCTAAAATGATTTAATATTAATTTTAGTCCATCTAAAAAGTATTTATTCTATATTTATATCTCTCTAAACATCATTATGTATCACAATTTTATTTGATTTTTTTTAAACAACAATAAAAATAAATAAATAAATATAAGAATATTCGAAATGTTCCAATCTATATATAAAATAACATATCTATTAATGTAGATATGTTAACTAAACTAAATAATTATAAAATATTACAAACAAGATTCTTAAACCTATTTATTAAACCTATTTAGAAATGTCCTTCCATTATACAAGAAGTGATATTTATCTTAATCATAAATCAAAATTATGTAACTACAGTGTACCCTTCTGGAGACCAACTTGTAAAAAAACAATTTTCATTTTGTCCAACTTCAAACTATGGTCAGAATAAGCTTCCAACCAATAAATAACAAAATTCTGCCCTGATTGAACTTTTTTGTTTCTTAGATCAACTGGAGAATCGATCTATATAAAGTATGGAACTTTTCTACATGAAACAGGAATCTGATGTAAAAAGTAAATTTACAATTTTCTTTTTCTTTTTCTTTCATGCAATAAAAACTAATTTTTAAAATAAATTAAAACTTGTATTCTGTAGAGGAATATCAACCTAGTCAAAATTCTCTCACATTTATCTAATTATATAATAACTTAAATTCATAATATTATTTTAATAAAATATGTTTATGCATATAAAAATGTTGCACTTAACTTGAAGTCGCTGTAAAAGTGTAGAGAAAAAATAGTAAAATAATAATACTAATAACAACTTAAAGTACAAATAAAAGATAAAAAATGAAAATAATTGAGAGAAGAGAAAATACAATTAATAATGTTTAAATTCATTTATGTATAAATTGTAATTCAAACTTAGGAAAGAATAGTTTATTTTATTAATCTTTAAAATATATTTATGGTTAAATTGGTCTAAACAAAAGAAATAATCCACGTATGTAGCAGAAGCAGTATGCGAAAAGTATTGTATGCTTTTAGAACTACAATATAGAGTCTGTATGGTCCCAGCAAAAGTTCTATTTAAAAATAATTAAAAGTAGCATCACACAGAATATGAAAATATGAACAGGGATGGTTGTAATCCGTGCACTAATTTGTCGTATATAATGATGAAGAATACAATAAAAAGAAGAACAAAATCCTTAATTTAAACGAAACAAAATAAATAAATAAATCGTAATCCATGGCTATGTACAGAGAAAGAGGTGAAGTCAAAAGATAAGCACGCGGTGAGAAAATGCAAGCATAAAAAGCGACCTCCAAAAGTAAAGGATCGTATTAGCTGTTTTGTTTCTTTCACAGCAATAACATTCTAAATTATTCAAACATTGTTTCATGAATTTTTGTTCTTACAACATCATAGGATGGGTCTACAACCATATTAACTTTCTGAGGTTCATATTACATGGAAAACTATTAACTTTCTGAGGTTCATATTACATGGAAAACTATTGCCTCGTGTTATCCATATGTTAATATCTAACAATTATAGCGATAGTTAAATGTAAAAAAAAAATGTATCCGTAGGTAAAACTTACAGTGATAAACTAATAGTTATCACTATATGTCCCTGACAACAATTGTATATTTAATTACATATTTTCCAACTTTTAGGGAACTAAGTAATTTTTCTTGCAGTGAAGCTAAGGTATGGCATAAGAAAAATATGTGAGTTTACTTCATCCACATGTCCCATATATCTATGTCTGAAAGTGTATATATGTAGCGTAAGAAAGATAATTTTGAGTCGTTATATTTTAAAACAATTACTAAATATTAAAATATTCAAAATATGTGAGTTTTTTTTTTAAATATATGAACTTTTTTAGGTAATTACATAAAAAAATGTTTTACTGCAGTCATTAAATTAAAATTAACAGTTTAAATTTTGTATACAGAGAGATGTTTTGAAAAGTCATGAAAAGTTGCTCTGTGACCTAGTTATGCATGGCATAGGGAAAAAATAAGTCAAAATTGGCACGCAGTGGGAAAACATGAATGCGAGAATCGAAGTTGTAAACATATGAAAAGCTTCACTCGGCAGGGAAGAAAATTGTATAATATGAAACAAAAATTGTTGGATATAATGGTACCATTTAATAGCTGTTTTCTAATGTATTCACCTCATATTTGATTTTCTGAGACAAAACTTCTAATTAAGGACACATTTTCTTTTTCCAATGAAAACTTCATGATCTAACAATTTAAGCTAAAAGGTAGTTTCTAAAAATAATTATTTAGATTTATCTTGGGATACTAATGACATTAAGAGAATATTTCTGGTAACCCTTGACTTTTTTTTATTCTAGGACTGTGACATGCATACATCCCACCACACGACTCTTCAATAACTGAAGATTATTGAGTGAATAGTGTATAAAAAAAGACTTTGAGTTCCCATATAATTTCTATCCAGCTCATATACATTATGTATACTGTGTTTTTCTCTTTTTAAACCTTTTCTCTTCACCGACCTTCTCAGTAAGTGCCATGTAATGTTCCCATGGAATTTGTAAAATTGAGGTTTTTATAAATATCTTTTTACAAATTAAATTATTTATTGAATGCAAATGTTATAAAAAGGTATTTACAATTTACAATCAAATTGTATATGCATAAAGTATATTTTTTTAAAAACTATTAGTTATTTTCTAAAAATCTATTGAAAGGAATAATTTGTTATGACAATAATAAACAAATATGAAAAAAAAAATGCTCTAAAACTTTTCCAATTAGCAACTACTAATATAATCTTTAATTACAAAGTCAATAAAAATGGAAGGTTAATAAAGTCATTAGATTGCAGATATATTATTATTATTTATTTATTTATTTATTTATTTATTTATTATTATTATTATTATTATTATAACCTATATAACAACAACACCTTATAAAATGAAAATACTGTGTGTTAAATGAAAATAAGCAAAAATAAAATTCAAATATTTATCTAGAAAAGGTACAATCATCTATACAAGAGTCTAAAAATAAAAAATAGAGTTAAAAAGGCAGAAATGTATTACTACCTCCAAAATAAATACGAAACAAATATTTTATATAAAAATAATTTTTAAATGTTATTATTTCTATAACCTAAATCTTTAATGAAAATAATTAACCTAATATAATATTCAAATATTAAACAATTAAAATTATGAGAATTAAAAATTTAGGGGCAAAACCCTTAATCATGCAAAATCCTGTCCGAAATTTCAAGAAACTGATAAAGAGAGTTTTTATAATTTAATATATATATAGTTACTTTTTATTTCTAAAATATTTGTTTTATATTTAAAAATAGTTATGAGAAATTTATTCCAATAAATTTTAGGATTTTTTAGATCAATTTCTCTGTAATAAATTCTAAAAGAAAAAAAATAGAAACAAGTTTCTATAAATTAAAATCAATATATGTACAAATTAAAAATTAAAAATAACAGAAACCATATAAAATAATCCGTATAATTTACTTTATTATGTAAACTAATTTTAATTTATAAAGAGGTTACTTTTTCTAAAATTTACTGTAAAATATTCATCTAAATCAATATATATATATATATTGTCTTTTACCATACATGTTGTCCTAAAACTTAGTCCACCAATACCATATATCAATCTGATGTTCCTGTAGGTATTTATATTTTTTCATAATACTTTTTAAAAGTAAATTTCGATTTTTTGTATTCTTAAAATATTTTATAGATATGATGGCTAGTCCTCCATCCATTTCTTGGTCTTAGGCATAAATAAAAATCAGTGCTTGTAATAAATATAAAACAAATATTTTAATAAATATTTGTAAGTAATTAATACGAGTATTTGGATAATTGTTAAATATCATAATCCAACATAGTAAGAATAACACGTTATTGGCTATTTTTATTTGAATATTTTTTTATAATCGAATAATTAGAGTAAGATTACTCAGGAGAAAAACTAAATAATTAAAACATTATTTATATTTTTATTTTATAAATTTATGTTTTTAAAATTTATAAAATTATAGTTACTTTTAAATAAATTAATTTTATTTAATTTTATATTTTACTATGTAACTTAATTGAATTTGTTTTTTTTAACTAATTTAACTTATATAATGCAACTTTATTTAAATTACATTTTAAGAATAAGTTTATATATTAAAAATATTTACAAATTAAAAAAAAATATTTACAAATATCAATAAATACTTGTATCGTTTGCAAATATTTTTCAATTAAATATCCAGTAAATAATTAAATGGGTTATTTTAAAATATAGATAAAGAGTGACTAGTATTTCACATCTTCAATATTTATTCAGACATGCTAAATGACTACACTTTTTAGCAAATATATCCATAATATTTCTTTTTATCTCAGAAGATCTTGCTTCATTTTGGAATAAATTTCAACACGATTTTATTTGAAAATATAAACATGACACAATAAAGTTATTAACATAATAATTAATTCCTTAACATAATAAAATTTTGAAAACTTAACTGTTACTATAACTCTATTAGAAAAATGTTCATATATTTAAGGGATAGGACGAGTACTTTACTAGAAGTAAGTTATTTAAATGAATAAACATGTAAACAAATTTATATGAGAAAAAAAATAATGAAACCTACATAATTTAAAGAGTTTCTACTCACAACAGAAATTAAAGATTAATTTTCCGTTCTCTTTCAAGCGTGATTAATATCTTAAATTGTCTTATTAGTTCACCTAAAACAAATAGAAGATAAAATGGTAATTTATTATTGAAAGTGGTATTCAGTGTAAATCTATCTGGTATAGGATAAAATAATATTATTTTATTTTAAAAATGTCATAATCAGTTCAGATTTTGTTACAAGGTCAACAATGATTAGTTATTATTAATCCTTTGCAGAATTTCAATATTCTACTAACAAAAATCAGTAAAATGTTTTATTGTAATAAAATATAATTTTTAGCTGAATTAACTAGACATGAGTAAAAAAAAATGACATTAACAGAATTAATTAAATTTTAAGATTTTATATTTTTGATTTTATAAATTATTATTTATTATAAATTTAAATTTATATCTTAACATTATATATATATATATATATATATATATATATATATATATATATATATATATATATGTATATTATATGTATGTATATTATAACTTTGTAATTTCATCTTGTTCAAAACTTATACCTATCTTTCCAATTTTTCAGTAATTATTTATTTTAAAACTTACTTTTGCGTTTCATTCATTTTTTTACTTTAATTTTTGCTGTAAAATCAAGATTCTGAATACTTAAATCATAAAATTAATAATTTTAGATTATTCTATTAATTTTTATATTTTAGCCAAAATTTCAAAATTATTTTATATAAATTAAACAATATCTGTATAAATTGACAAGAACAAGGGCCTAAGGCAACAGTTGAAGGCCAAGGCCCAACAACACTATTGCTGGGCTTACTTCACCTGTTAGCAACGCTTCAATTCAAACTGACAAATTCTTGTTAGCATTCTGTTTTTTCTAGGTAGTGTGTCTTGTGTCTAAGTTGTGATTTTAATAAAATAAATTTAATTTTATACTAGTTTAATTTATGTACTAGTTAAGAAAAACATAAAATACAAGAAAAAAAAAATTAAGAAAACCTTAACTTTTAAGGAAGTATGATTCAAAAACTTTAGGCCTAAACTAATGTATATACTCATCTTTTTAACTCAGATTTATATGCAAAAGAAAATAAAAGAGAACTAAAATAATAGAAAACTTATTCAAAACAAAAGTTTGATTGACTCGTATTTTCTTAAATTTCGTTACCTTCTCAGAAGAAAGAAATAACCTAAAGAGAAAGTAGTAATCTAAATTGAAAAAATAAGAAATAGTTTTGTTTTATATTATAATATAACATTTATAGCTTTTAAAAATAACAAAATATGTACTTTATTTATCTTAACTTTCTCATTTATCTAAACAAATTAGCTAACATAAAAAAAAAATATACCACTTAAAAAATAAAAGTAAACTTTCAATCTGAAAAATGTAGGAAGGAAATAAAGAACATTTAAGAAAATTATTATAAGGACATGACAGAAAAAATAGTATATTTAACAATTTAGTGGTTGACTTAGCCCCATGACTAGCTGATATAGTCTACTTAATTGAATACAGTTGTTATAGTTGTTGTGTTGATTTTATTACTTAGACAAATGTTACAATTTTTTTAATGAACAAATCCAAGATTACCAGTGGTTCAGTAATAACAATTTATAGTTAAAGGTTGGATTTTCCTTTCCTTCTATTCTATACACTCAGGCTTTTAGTTTGAGATGACAATTCTCAATTTAAATTTATAAAATCTTTACCTAGATATTTATTTTCTGTAATATATATTTGTTTTATTTAATTTTATAGTAATTTACAAAATCTAATAATTAAATAACGTTTTGTAAAGTCAGACTTGAATAAAAATCTTTTAGAGTTAAAAAGGTATATTATGAAATGAGAAGATCCAGAAAAATCTATCTAAGTTAGGATGAGATCATTTCTCATAAACCATAGATAAATTATCTAATTCACCATCTCATCTATAGAAGAAATATATTAAACCTATTTAACAAATTTTAATTAAGATTAAATAGTTTAGATTCACATTGTTAATAGAATTTGTTATTCTAAATTAAAAATAAGAATAGATCTGATAAATAGTAAACTGTTTCAATAATATTTTAATAAGAAACTCTTCACCTATGATTATTGTTTTTGTTACTTCTCACTTCTTACTTCTCACTTGTATTCGAAATAATTTAATCGTCCCAGTATCTTTGAGATACAATTTTCACAAAGTTCTAAGAAACATTTGACTTGAAAATTTTATTAGAACTTTAAAAACTAACCGAGTATTCTTTATCGTTTTAAAGTTTATCACACCCTAATAACTCTTCCTACAAGAATTAAACATACTAACACACAAACAAAAATTTAAAGTCGGTTTAAATGATATACTGAATGTAATGCCTGTCTATAAGCCACTGTTTATTTTAAACAATAAAAGTATTAGAGACGAAAAAAATTCAAAGTTTAATTTATCAGATCACATATATTTTGTTATTATAATGAAATGAATGATTAAAACAATTAATAAAATAAAAAAATTAATATTTTGTTAATATGTGTTTTGTATTTGAATAAATAAATAATTAAAATAAAAATAATAAAATAAAGTAATTAATTAAAATTTTATAATTTATTTTAATATATTTTTATTCCGAAATATAAGTTTTTATTTATTAAATTTTATAATAATTTTACGTTTTAATTTAAATTTTACTTTAACTTTAATTCACATTTTTAAAAATTAACTTTTTAGATTAAATTATTTTTAAAATTTTACTTTGTAAATTATGTTTTAAATATATTTACATACAACTAAATTTATTCAATTAGATCGATCAAATCTACTACACATTTATTTCTTACTTTTCAGTCACAGTCACAGTCAATTCAAATAACTTTTCAGTCTCTCCTTTCTTCCTTCTACTTTCCAGCACACCGTTTATAAGTCTAACTTAAAAAAATCCATTATGTATTACATCTTTTCAAAAAGTTAGACAAAAGAAGTTATATATAAATTAAATATTTCAACATATTTTAACTTAAGAAAGTCTAATAATAGTTATTTTTCTATCAATGTTTTCTATATAAATAATCCTTATTTTTACTGTCTTTTATGAGACATAAGCTTCATTGGTAATATTTAATTTGCTCTGTCACTGTGAAAGTTGATGGAAGAAGCTTCTTTGGTCCCCAAATCATTAGTATTGTAACTGCCTTGTCTTATCTTTTAAAAGGCAATGTTTGTATCCACTTCTTAAATATGGTTGTGCTTTCACAGGACAAGTTGAGTTCTTGGCCAAACCATTATTATTATTATTATTATTTGTTAAAATTGATCATTCTCACATACTTAACATAGCTTGATTAATTAGGATTTGAATCACCATTTCAGATGTCATTCAACACACATTAACGCCAAATTTAATGCTAGAGGTGCTTTTGGGTTAGGGTTGCTCACACTCTATAAATATAGAAAAATTATATAACAATTACTATTCAGTATTCTGGTATACAACGTGACAAAAATGTTAATATTTAAAGGACTTACGACCACTTACGGAAAAAAATTGTATGAGGAGTACTTTTAGTTTTTTATTAAATATTTTCTATTTTTTCTAGACAAGTAATTTTCTCCATTACTCTTAGCTAAACCTGGATATCATTTCTGTTTATGTAACAAGCTTTTGTAAATCAGAAAAATTAGGAGTGACAAATCAATCTATATTTGTTTACTGGTGAGGCAACTCATTTTTATATAAATTTAGTTTGTTAGTTTGATTATAAAATAAAAAGCAATAACTCGATTGGATTATAATTGATAATGGATAGATAATAAATTATTTATAATGGGAATATGTTATTTTAATTTATATATTTTGGATTATCTATTTTATCTTCCACATTATCAGTGTTATTTTTCTTCCACATTCTTATTTATATTTTCCAAATATCATAAACCACAATAAACCAATCATTATCTATTATTTAATCGTCATTATTATTTCTTCTATTTTTCATTTATTTAAAAAAATATAAAAATATGGAGTTTCTCTTTTTCATTATTCTTATATCAAGTTATCATATCTGCTCACACACATAATATATATAATGATTAATAGATAAAAGAAAATAATGTTCTCATTAACATTCCTTTTTCTCCTTTATTCCCTGTATATGATATGGAAACTTTTACTTGAAACTCTATTAATATTAAATGTCCTGAAAGTTCAAACAATTAATCTATATAGTTCAAGAACTTAAACAAATTTGTTAAGTTTTCAACATTGATAACATTTATTAAAAACAATTAACACTCACTGTGACAGTTAATCATTATGACATTCTTTTCCACGAATAAAATATGCTTTCTTAATAGATGTCTTTCTCTTACACCTAAAGAGCATTTGTGGGTGACTTAGGAACATTAACACTTTGATTATTATGCTTTAGCTTTTGAACTCTATCTCTCTCAAAGTGCTTTGTACTTTGATTGAGCCATTTACACATGAAATGACTTAAGCAAGTGATTTTTCCAAAGATACTTACTTTGCATAACCAAACTTCAAAGGGAAGTGTATGGACTAAAGCAATTGTGACATATTACTACATCAAAGTAAAGTCAATTTAGAAGAAAGTTGATAGCTAATATTTTTTTATTCATTTTCTGAAGGGTTTTAGTGAATAATTAGTAGTGGTATGTTCCACGTTCCTAGTTTCTATTTTTCATTAAGTTCAAAAAGTTAGATTTTATAATTTTCATCATTGATGATATTGTATGGACAGGTAATTATATTGGTGTGTTAACTTACATTAATCAAATCCTTCATTATCATTTTTGGATTTAATTTTCACTCTAATAGATAACATCCTTCATTTTCAATAAAAGAATATAATAACTTGTTCTTTGACCTTTTGTATCCAATCAATATTGTCTTAATATTGTAGTTCATTAATTATGTGAACACATATTTTTAACTAAAATTCATTTTCAAGCTTCTATATTGAGTTTTAAGATATTTTAAAGGATATATGATAGTTTTTGCTACAGTTACATTAAGATATTTTGTGTGTGATATAAGATAAGACTGGATATAATTCTCAATATGAGAAACAACCTAAATAGTCAATGCTTTATAATAAAAATGTCTTATACTACTGAATACATATATTTATTGTATGGCCCATTATATAATAAAATCTTTCATTCATTCAGGTTTCTTATGTTGTGTTGTATTGTTGGTTGGTTTCTTATGTTGTGTTGTAGGTTTGTTGGTTGAATTGAGCCATGTTGTATCAATATCTAGAAGAAATGTTATTTTTTTAAGTAAAGAATGCTTTATCCAAATAGATATGTTCAATGATGTTGATTAAGTCACTTGTGTTGACTCAAAAAAAATATATCACAATATATTGCTTTTACTTTGAAAATTTCTTAGTTTCATAGAAGGTAAGAAACAAAACAAGATATTGTTTCATGTTCATTATCAAAGGATAAATATCAAGCTCTTCATTCAATCACGTGTGAGATATAATGACTCTTACTTTCTTAATGATTATCACACAATTATTCTCCTTTAGTTTATCAAAGTTAAAGTTGGTTGATATTTTTTACCTTAAAGTATCAAACAAACAACTTATTTTGTCTAACTTTGAGACATTTAGAGATATGATTACCTGGTTTCAAGAATTGAAAAGAAGACTACCTACAATCTAAATAAATCATAATACTTGGAAATTGATTTTATTATAATAGACTACATAATCTAGATCCAAAAGTCTATATGTACAGTTTGATCTTCTCTAAAGAGAATACTTGCATATTTTTTTCTTTATTACTCACAAACACTTTTAAAACTTCTTAATCTCTTACTAACTTGAGTGTCGGGATAATCAAATCAACCTCCGCTCAAATTTCTTGACAATTTATACAAAATTTAGCTCGACTTTCTTAAAATTTTCTCAAATCTACTTTCACAATTCTCGATCAATCTCAATAAAAACACAACTTAAATTATAAAAATATATAATACAAAAATCAAATTTAAACTCTCAAAATAATCTAAAAAATTTAATTATATTTTATTGGATTGGTACTCTAACCATATATTTTGTTTGCTGAGAGTCATGTTATCTTTTACATTAGCTCTAATAGTTTTAGAATATGTATATTTGTTAAGATGATAAACAAATGAAAAAGAGAATTTCTTCTTTTCTCCTTTATCTCATATATTCATACTACATCATAATGTGCGTAATTAATTACATCAATGACTTGAACATAAATCTTTAAAAAATATTTATCTCCATAATATTAGGATAAAAAATACATGTAAGTATTGAAATTAAAAAAAAAAAGGTATACCATTATGTAAATGGCTGTGTTGGATATATTTATCCATAAAAATAGACAATAGATGAATTAGACGACTTTTTATTTAATGGCTCATTGATATATTGATTTTTTTAATACTTATTTAAGGGTTCATAAATAGACTGGTTCTTTCATTTTAATATAATCGTTAGTTAGATTTAGAATTTATCCAATTTATCTGTTGAAGACCCTAGCCCAAAAATGGATTGTTAGATATTCACGATTGGCCTGTTCCTTCATCTGTTAAAGGCAAAAAGTTGTTGGCACTTGCATGGGGTCTGGTTCAAAACTCACGGATTCTCTGGTAACAACATTTTCTTTTACTTTTATTAAAATGTTTTTCAAAGTTCACAATGTATATGTTTAAACTTTTGAAGAAGAAAATGTAATTAAAAGGACCTTGAGTTTTTTTTTTTTTTAACTATTTTTAAAAGTCACTTCGAGTAAAAAGAACTGAAATTTAAACTTCTTTTTATTTTTTTTAAATAAAAGCGTTTTTTTTTTCATAAAGATGGTCTTTGAGCAAAAGATTTGTCATGTCCCAAGAGCACCTCAGTATTAGGCATTAATTTCAGTACATTTCATAGGAAAAAAAAATGAAAGAAACACAGTGAATAAAAGAAGAAAAAAGGTAATTAAAAACAGGTGAAAGGTGAAAAAAAAAAAACACTTCTGTTTAAAAAGTAATCAATGAATTTCATATTTTTAAAATTTCTATCAAACACACTTTTTTTTTTTTTAATTTCTTGCATTTTACATAACAGGAACTATTGAGTAATTATCTTTGCTGCTCCTTATGAAACATACCTTGATTGAGTATGTGTAGGTTTATGGTAAGTAAAAAAATAAAAATAAAAATGAGGTGCATTACATCTCCATAATCTTCAAGATAAATATAATTTTAAATTTTGTTATGTAATTTTTATTATCTTTTTTAATTAAGAGATTAAATAGAGATTAAATAGGTACATAGAAAGATAAAAAAGACAAGAGAGTGGCCCCATGTAGTAAAAAAAAAATAATTCATATAATGAGAATTAAAGAGATCACTAGTAAGAATTACCTCCTAATGGATATCAAAGATTGAAATTAATGTAAAATTTATACTATTTTATGTAATCAAGTATATAAAAAGTGACAAATTACTCCACTTTTTTATTTTTCAAAAGATTAAAATATATAGAACAGTGTTTTCTTAAATTTTCTTTTATAGATTTGTTCAAAATCCACTAACACCTACCTAATATAATCAATCATATCTCATAAAATATTATTAAATAAAAATATATATATAATAAAGATGTATATATACAGTAATCACAATAAAATGATTACTTTTAAAACAATAAGAAGGACATATCAATCTTGAGAGAAATTTGAATTTTTTATATGAACTTTATGGAATTCTAAGTGAATATTCTTCTCCAAACTTCATATCTAAGATAATCATCTTTTTCTTTTCTCATTATTTGTCATTAGATAGTATGAAAGCTTCAACTCTTGACGTTTTTAGACAATTTTTTTATTTTTTACTTTATTTTGGACTTATAACACATATTAGTGTTAAAGTTATTTTTCAATGCATATATTACAAATTGTTTATTGACGATTTTGTTTTACAAATTAATAGAAATTTAAAAGAAATTTTCAGAAAGAGAAAAAGAAAAAAAAAACAAAAAAACAATGATATAAAGATATCAAGAGAATATTTTACCAGTATTAAAAAAGACATGTTCTAATATAAGAAAGAAATAGAGAAAAAAATGAGAGTTAGTACAAAATAAAATTAATGAAAAAGAAATAAAAGAAAAGTTGAGAGAAAAATAAATAAAAAATAATGAGATAAAAGGAAAAAGAAATAAGAGAAAAAGAGTGGAGATAAAAAGAAATAAAAGAAAAGGAAATTCAAGAAAAATATAAAAGAAAAGAGAAAACAGAGAAAAAATTAATAAGCAGCGGTCATCCTAAGAAAAAAATAATAAAGATATTATATATAATTGTGTAAATATTGGTCTTTTTGTTCATTCAACAATTTATGATATGCATTAACACATCATTTGGTATTAATTAATAAATAATGTTTGTAGGGATTTTAGTTTTAGATTTGAAAACTAGTAAAAAATTATCTTTGATCCTTATATTATGTTTTTTTTTCCTATAAAAAGTATACTCATGATATTTGAGGATGAATGTTTTTTAAAAAAAGAAGAACACTGCAATTAAGAAATGTTAGTATAATTTTACATTTTTAATATAACTTTTATTATTATTTTTAATTAAAAAGGTTGACTGGTCATAGAAAAAAAATTAAAAAGATGAATCATTCATATTGAATAAAAAGGTGAGAATGATGCATATACGACCTATTGAATGAATATTTTGAAAGAAGAAGGGAATAATATAATCTAAAGGATTAGAGAAGCATGATTAATAGTATATATATGTCTTATCTAATTTAATATATAAAAGCATGGGCAAAGGTTCGTAATCATAAATTGTGAAATTGTAATAAGGATAATAGATTTTACATTTTTTTATTAGAGAAAAAATAAGTAAAAGAAATAAAGGAAAAAAAAGTCTTCAAGGGATGTTATAAATTAAATAAAAGAGATGCACATTAAAAAGTGTCTAGTTTGATTTTATTTTAATTAAGATTGAAACTTTTAATTTAATTAAGAATATGAAGGTGCATCAGAAAAAACTTATAATTATTAATGGAATTTAAAATTTATTTTTAATTTTAATTGAATAATAGTTTAATATTCAATAAAAAATGTGAATGATGTAAATGAAAAAAACTTTAATTAAATTTAAAATTTATCTTAAATTTTAATTGAGTGGTGTTACAACTAACAACACAAGTAACAAGATAAAAATTTAGTTGCATTACTTTTTATTCAAATTAGATTTGAATTGAATTCATATATTCAAGAAGTTGAATATTTAATACAAAGGAAAAAAAATCTAACTATTAAACTCGGACATATGAATTCATTTCAAACTTAATTTGAATTCAAAATTAATGTAATTTAAATTTTACTTTAATATCTATGTTGTCAGTCTAACACCACTCAATATTAATTTAATTAAAATTGAAAAAAAATTTCAAACCAAATTAATAATTAATAGTCTTTCTTATTGCATCATTCACCTTATTGATTAAATTTTGAATTACAATTTTAATTAAAATTAAATCACCACTCAATTAAAATTAATGTTATTAAAATTTAGAACAAATTTCCAAACTAAAATAAAAATTAAAAATCTTTTCTGGTATACATTTATATTTTTACTGAATTAAATCTTCAATTCAATTAAAATAAACCCAAAATTAAACATTTAAATCAGTTTCAATTCAATTAAAATAAATCTAAACTAAAACATTTTAATGCACATAATTTTTTTATTTTTTTTACTTGTATTATATATATAATCTATCATCTACATTATACTTTCACAATTTACAATTTTTGTGAATTTATTACAATCCTATTCATGATCTTAATTATCTTATATATCTTTGTCATTGTATTACAAATTAATAATTTTATAGGCTAGATCAAGTAAGATGTTAATTATTATCATCAGGTTGGATAGCCCTGACGGAAAACATTGAATCAATGCTTTAATATATATTTACACGGATGAAAAATCTAAATACTTGCTAATTGATTTTATAATACATATATTACAAATGGATTTTTGTCTTCTCATCTCTAATTCACCCATTAATATTTGACTTTCCTCTTCAATTTCTTGCAATTGGGGAGGTGAAATTATTCTTAAAGAGAAAAGCAAGTTGACAGCCAAAATAAAAGAAACGATTTAATCATAGGAAGACAAAAATTAATGGTCAGACCATCTTGTTCACCAAAAAAAATCAAAAGATAGATGAAAATAAAAAATATTTTAAACATTTAATAGAATAAATATTTTAAATAAAAATAAATTAAAATACCAAATTTATAAAGTAAAAATATATTTAATGTAGAATTATTAGTGTCCAATATGATTACTAAAAAAAGTAAAATAGCAGTGAGGAAAAAAGAAAAAATGTTAGATGAGATGCAGAAACCAACAATAAATTTCTGCTCTGTGCAGCTCTTAAAGACGCGTTATTATTTTAGGTCACAGATCACTCTAAAGACTGCCTCTCATGTTGTCTTGTCAGGATACGGTTATCCTCTGTGTCTTGTTTTTGCCCTCTATGTTTTTCATCCGTTCATTCCGTCACTACTTTTTTTTCAAATTTTAAAATTTATCTCCACGTGATCATTTAAGGAAATATAAATCAATTCTAAAAAATTTTTTATTATAAAAAGAGTTAGTGTCATATTCAGTTAATATTTTTTAGATATAATAAAATTGACTAGTGGATTTTAAAAGAGGAAAAAAAATTATCCAGTATTTAAGGTTATACAAATTTCAAATTGAATTGGTATAAATTTTATGGACAATTATCTAAATAAATAAAACTATTCTATTCTTATTTTGACTTTTTCTTAATATTAGGAGTGATAGTAATAAAATATTTTCTTCTCATTTCTACATTTAGGTACTTTTTCTCTTTTTATTGTTTTGGTTATTACTCTCTACAGTCAAATTTTGTATTATTATTATTATTTTTTTTAAGGAAAATAGGTTCTACATTGAATTGGTATTTGAATTATTTGTATGATTACTAAACTTCAGCAAAAAAAAATTATAATTCCTGATGAAAGAAATGTAAAATCAGAAAACACAAGTGCAATCAAAATAAAATAATAAAAGTAACTGAAAAATAAAATGAAAAGTTAAAGAAAATATTTATACAGGTTACATTCTACCTAAATCTATATTCAATCTCTATCACTACAACCTCACTAACATTATTTAGTTTCTTGAATATTTGATTATAATTACATTTCATTTGTTATACATGCAATAAATGAAGATGCACAATAATAACTGGAAAAGCCATACAAAAATACTAAAACGCTATATAGAAACTTATTACATGAAGACATCAACTTAAGAATATAGAAAGATGGACACAAAGTTATAGAAAGTTAAGGAAATATATCACATGATGATGAAGTGAAAGATATCCTATAGAGATTAAGAGTAATATATTACCCCATATTTTTTAGCAAATATCTTGAAGTAAAAACTCGTGGCAAAGTTTTATCATCAAAAAGTAAATTTATTTGATTTTTTTAGATTTCTCAAAAGTATGTTTTATTGGAAATTTAAGTGTAATAGTTTGAGCTTTATATTAAATATAAATGAAAAAGTTTAATAAAATATAAGAAAAAAACTCAAAACTGTCACCTTATTTTATGTTAAAGTTAATATTATAATCTCTTAAATATATTTTGTTCATTGTTTATTGGTAGTAAATCTTTTCGAGATATTTTCTTTAAAAGATCCAACAATGATATCAAAATCCATTGTTAATGTTTTCAAAATCCATGTTAATGTTTCTGTTTAAAAGAGAGTGTCCTAATATAAAAAAGATTTATACTTTAATGAAAAATTGTTAAAAATTTAAATATTTGAAATCTAACATTGAATAAAAATGAAAATATTAAATAATATATAAAAGAATAACTATAAACTTATTATATTTATATTTTAGGTTGATAGAAATAACATCATAATCAGTCATTTGACTTGTTTATGATTTATTAATAAGACTATCCTAATTATATCCTTATTATTTCTTAAATACTAAAACTTTTTAAAATATTTTTTAAAATATAATTGATTATTGTAACATAATAATTTCTGATAAAAAAACATAATTATTAATATGAAAATATAATAAATATAATTTAATAGATTGTTTAAGTGATAATCAATCATATGCAGATGATTGTATTTAAAATAAACTTTAGATAATTGATGAAGTGAATTCCCTGTGATAAATATGTGAAATAATTAAGTTAAATTAAACATTATGAAGTGGAGGTAGTACATAAACTTGTAAATAAATTCTATACAAAAGGATAATAAGTAAAAGTCAATCAATTATTATAATTTATAATTACTTCTATATTTTAATCCAAACTTTATTATTTATTTGTTATGTTTTTTTAGTATGATGAATATTTTGTATTCCATTCATACTTTATTTATTTTTATTGGATGTTTAATAATTTTCTACTTTAAAATAATGTATGACAAATAAAAGAAGTGTTTATCGCTTTTAAGTATGACGTACTATTTTAGTATCAAATATTGTTTGTATATGGATGATTTATCGTAATAGCAAAACTAATTGACACTAAAATATATTCTGTTCACATTATCATAATCTTGCATAGTAAGATAATAACTAAAATACATTAAACTATGAAAAGATAAATTATACTTGTAATTTAAAAAAAAAAACGTATAAAATATTTTAATGTTTTTAAATCCTTTCAAATTTTATAAATCCTTGAAAATTTAAATTACAAAATCCTAATCTTTAAAACATTACCATTACATTTTTACCAACTCTTTTAAATTTTAAAAACTCTTTAGCAGTTTTAATGGAACACATCTCTATCTAAACTCATTCAAGAACAGTGATATTACATTTACCAAATTCTCTAAAAAAACAACCTCTGTCATTGAATTATTCATTGCAGTATACCAACTGACAATAAATCCATCAACATGTGATTATAACTTCCCATCTCAACGGTGACTCTCATTTCATTCTCTTGCTGGCGCCATTAACGCCCCCCTTCATCGCCACCATAGGCTAGGTTAGCGTTGGCTCATTTAAATCTCTGTCACAACTTACAACATCAATTTTTTATATATATTTATTTTTTTAATGTAATAAACTTAAAAAGTAATAGAGTTTAAACTGATAGAGATGTAGAAGAAAATGAGAAATTAGGGTAAAGAAAATGTCAACCAAAAGTCACGTACTATTGTTATAAATCTGTGTGTACTTTGGCAGAGACCAACAAGAAAACAAAACAAGTCCAAGGGTTGAAAAGTGAGGACATAGTTTTCATCATGTACTGAAATATACTATTAATCCTAGAAGTAACTAAACATGAGTTATATTTCTCATTCATAAGTTACTGAGATAAATTTGAAAAGTTTGGTGATAAAATTATGTGGTGTCAACATCTATGGTGAGTTTATTTTGCATAAAGGTAAGTGATGAGGAGAGGAAGGGAAGGGTATGGTAATGAAGAAGGTAGGCTAAACTGCACCAACTGCATATGAGTACACGTGGATGGCCAGCTGGTGTGACCAATTAGATCTAACATTCATTGTTCACAAGAGAGTAGAGAAACAACTTGATTGATATAAATGTTACAAAATTTCCCTTTTCATTTTGTTTTTGTTCCTTGCACAAGAGGAAGATAGAAAGAAAGAAAAAAGTTAAGAAAGAAACAGTGGTGGATACAATGGCATTGCAGACCCCTCTGGTTTAGGACTGTAACTGAGGCACCCACTTACATTAAATGAAGAAATTAAGGCCGTTGAAAAGTCTCAACTACACAAACATCAATTAGGTGCTAGCATTAACTCTTTTTCACCCACCTTGCCTATGATCAATTTCCTACTATAAATATAAATACATCTACACAATCACAATCTCACATAAGATTGTGAGTATATATCATATATATATATATATATATACTCACAAGATAAAGCTAACATAGCATCATATATCATTGTTTGATCTCTTAATCATGGCTAGTGAACGTGATCTCTTCTCGGCGGAGATTGTGAACCGTGGGATTGAATCCTCTGGGCCAAACGCTGGCTCCTTGACCTTCTCCGTTAGGGTTAGGAGGCGTTTGCCAGATTTTCTTCAATCTGTTAACCTGAAGTACGTGAAATTGGGTTACCATTATCTGATAAACCATGGCATATACTTGTTGACCATACCAGTTCTTCTAGTGGTGTTCAGTGCTGAGGTTGGAAGCCTGAGCAAAGAGGACCTGTGGAAGAAGCTTTGGGAAGATGCTCGTTACGACCTTGCCACGGTTCTTGCTTCCTTTGGAGTCTTCGTCTTCACCTTGTCCGTTTACTTCATGTCACGCCCACGTCCCATTTACCTCATTGATTTTGCATGCTATAAACCTGATGATGAACTCAAGGTATGGTTTTGCTTTACTTTATCATCTTAGGTTTTTCTTCTTCTTTTTGTTTGTTTGGATTATTATGATATAAAAGACTGTGCTTGTTTCATTCATAAATGCGTGATTATACCCAAAAGAATTTTCAGCATCATTGGTGGAGTATTGATTGTACCCTCGTGGTGGGTTATCTAAACAGAGTGTTCTCATTGGTTAGCTTAAATTCGTCCGGATCCCTGTTAAATTTTGTCACTCTAGCTAATAATAGTTAGTTTGTATTTGGTTACAATAAATTAAGTATTTTGAAAATATTTATTTAATTAGTTTATATATTACAATAATTAGAAACAACTTAACTAACTTATGGTATTCTGAATATATATATTGGTACTACAATATTTCATAAATGTATTTTATGTCTAACCAAAATCAGAAGAAATTATTACATTTTTTTTGGTAGGTGGAGAAATCAATGTCCTTTTAATTATGAGATTTTAAAAAATATTAAATGATCATGATATTATACCAAACATGTTTGTTTTGGTTTTTTTAGAATATTTATCATTTTAGTTATATTTTTTAATAAAGACAAGGTTAATCTTAATCTAATAAATATAGTGGTTAATATATATATATATATATTCTACTATTCCAATGACTAGTAATAGTGTAATTTTATTTATTTTTTTATAAAAAAAAAGTTTTTATGTGTTGGATCTTAGAGGTTTATTATAATTCAAAACTCAAACAACTCATATAGAACTTACACATCATTCATTAATAAAAATATTAATGGTAGTTGGAGTTGAACACACCTTCTTTTGAAATATGAGCTTCATTACTTTTTGCTTTTTCAATTATTTTCTTTTTACAAAAAGTTGTTTTTTCAAAGGAAAATATTCACTAGTTTCTCTCTCTAGTGTGTGTATATATATATAAAGACACTTTAAAGCTAATAATTTCAATAAAAAAGTTAGTTAAATAACATTAATTTTATTAAGAAAGTTTTACTTTCATAATTATAGGGATTCCTCAGTCTCTTCTCACTCTTTCCATATTAAAAAATGTTTAATTTATTTCTTTCTTTCATAATTGTGCATACTATTTTCAGTATTCTAACTACTTGATTTATATTATTTTCATATTTTATATACTAAGTACCATGAAACACAAAGTTGTTTCAATCAACTTTGAAACAAAAATAAAAAGATAAAAAACAAAAGTTTGAAGTGGCAAATACAATTAATTAACTTTGTTAGTCATTTTCAAAAAATACTCACAAGCAACAAAAATTAAGATTATGTTAACAATTTATAACAACATTTATTGCTTATTGACTGTAAAATTTCAAAACACAAAAGAGTACTTTGCTCAAGAAAAACAAACAATTAATGCAAGAGATAATTTATAGATAGATACTTGAAAAGAAGACAAAACTAAAATTTTACCAAAATAAAACTCAAATTTTGGTGGAAAAAGAAAATATTACAGAAAAAGGTAATCAGCTGCATCCAAGTTTTGTAGTAATCTTATTTGTGTGAAGTGAGTGACTGAAAAAAACATGAACTAAGATTTGTATACGTTGCATGGCATGGCAGGTGTCAAGGGAGGGGTTGATGGAAGTAGCAAGAAAATCAGGGAAGTTTGATGAAGAGAGTCTTCAGTTCCAAAAGAGGATGCTAATGTCCTCCGGCATCGGAGACGAGACCTACATCCCCAAAGCCGTCGTGGCCTCCACCGAGAACACCGCCACCATGAAGGAGGGTCGTGCAGAGGCCTCCATGGTCATGTTCGGAGCCCTGGACGAGCTCTTCGAGAAAACTGGCATCCGCCCCAAGGACGTGGGCGTTCTGGTTGTCAACTGCAGCATCTTCAACCCCACTCCGTCGCTTTCTGCCATGATCATCAACCATTATAAGATGCGGGGGAACATCCTCAGCTACAACCTAGGAGGAATGGGGTGCAGTGCTGGGGTCATAGCCGTGGACTTGGCTAAGGATATTCTGCAAGCAAACCCTAATAACTACGCGGTGGTGGTGAGCACTGAGATGGTGGGGTACAACTGGTACCAGGGCAAGGACAGGTCCATGCTCATTCCTAACTGTTTCTTCCGCATGGGTTGCTCCGCCGTGTTGCTCTCCAACCGCCGCCGTGACTACAACCGCTCCAAGTACCGTCTTGAGCATATTGTTCGGACACACAAGGGTGCTGATGACCGTAGCTTCAGGTTCATCTTCTTACTCTTCTGATTTTCATTCTCCCTTTGCCTGAATTTAGATATGGAAATGAATACTTGTTTAAACAAAATTATAGTGAAGAGAATGGAATAGTTTTAGCATAAAATTCAGTTTTTTAGGGTATTAGGTGTGGTATGTTGGTTGAGTCTTCTTTTACATTATCAATTATTTTTTACAGAAACTTTTGTAACAAAATATGATAATTTATTTTATTAAATTGAATTTTTGGGAAATACACTAACTTTCAATCTGGACCCGTGAATAGAAAATGACCAGAAGAGATGAACTAAAATTGCAGACTTAAGGTAGTTGGGATATATCATTAAGACTCTGCAGTCTAAATTTGGACTTTTTAAGAGCTTCTATAATCCTTTTCATATCATAAGGAATACCTTGGTCCTGTATATGTAACCTGTTGTCAAAAAAATGCAATAGTGAAAGATAGTGTAAAATATATCGGTCAAACATCACATTAAATTGTTGGTGGACTTAATCCTCATTAGAGAGTCAGATAATCTGTTTGTGTTGACCATTTCTGGATAAATCCTTACAGTGGACTTAGGAGTAGAAAATTTAAGTAATTTGCATCTCATATTAAGTTCAACATCATCATTGTACACCAATTCTGACTGAAAAAGGAGATTGAAACATGACAAAACTAGTGGCTGTTACTTAGGCAAATCTTGAATAAGGTTAAGCAAAAATATCTCTTAAATCATTAAATGTCTTAGTGTATTTTAAGAGGGTTGACATTTTAGTTCCATCTCCAACCTAATTAATAACTCAGGAGACACATTAGACCCCACCTTCAAAGGAAGTGTCCCACAAGGAAAATCCACTAAAGAAGATGAACTTGCCAAGTTGTTCATACTATTTATATTGTTACTAATCAATCAATAATCAATCATTCATCAACTAGATCAGCATTACTTTTTCAACTTATTTTTAGGTGAGTTGTAATAAATATCTGTTACATAATTAGGTGTGTGTACCAAGAAGAAGATGAGCAGAAACTAAAAGGACTAAAGATCAGCAAAGACTTGATTGAGATTGGTGGTGATGCTCTAAAAACCAACATCACCACACTAGGACCCTTGGTGCTACCCTTTTCTGAGCAGCTTCTCTTCTTTGGCACCCTTGTTTGGAGGCACCTATTTGGAAGCAAAACTGATGGAAGCTCTCCATCAATGAAGAAGCCATACATTCCTGACTACAAACTGGCTTTTGAGCACTTTTGTGTGCATGCTGCAAGCAAGACCATTCTTGATGAGCTTCAAAGGAACTTGGAGCTGAGTGACAAGAACATGGAGGCATCTAGGATGACACTGCACCGCTTTGGCAACACCTCTAGCAGCAGCATTTGGTATGAGTTGGCTTACATGGAAGCAAAGGAGAGTGTGAGAAGAGGGGACCGTGTTTGGCAACTTGCTTTTGGCTCTGGCTTCAAGTGCAACAGTGTGGTGTGGCGTGCCATGCGTAGAGTCACCAAGCCTTCATGGAACCCTTGGCTTGACTGCATCAACAGATATCCTGCACCTCTCAACTGAACCTAAATCTGAGGGCACTAGTACCATCAATCTATCAGTGAGGTCATGCAAGTGGATGATGCTATGGTTAGGATTAATAAGGGTAGTTCTAAGTTGGTCTTTAAATTTTACAGCTGCTTTCAGTTTCTTTCTCATTTTATTATTCCTGGCTTGAGATTCTATACTTTTAATTCCTCATTAGGCACATGGCTGCCTCCTTGCTTAATTTCTGTGTCTCCCCATAGGATGATATGATTGATATCAAAGTTGATGGATGACTTTTACCTATAGTCAATGCAACATTGTTCCATGCTTTAATTAGATTCTCTGCCTCAACTTCTTCTAAGGAGAATTTGAAAACTGATTTGTAATAACTTTTAAAAGTTCAATGGTTATGCATAGTTACTGTGAATTACAATTGATTAAAAATGATAGTAAGCATAACTTTTAAAGTAGTCATGATGAAATGATTAATGTGCATACATTATTTTGTATAAATATAAATGCTAACACAAAAATATGTATCTGATGAATTATAGAAGATCCAACTTGCTAGCATATATCTGATGATATCTGATTGGACAAGGAAGCATTATCTGAACCTGTCCTATACTCAAAAAACTGTGATCATGCAGGCTGAAAGTGAAAGCCTATCTCATCCTTTCAAGAAGAGACTTTTGCTGGTGTGGTTATAAATGAATGTTTGGACTTTCACCAATTCAACTCTCCAAGCTCAATTCCAATCTGGCACAAATCGTAATCAATTAATATTATCCATTGCAAATCAAAAAACCATTTGGTGGTACTGATACTATCAGAAATATCATAAGACCTTTTAGTGAAACCAATAATCATATGCTTTAAAGTTGAACAGAAATATCTGATTGTATTGATTAATATAATAACTTATGCAGAGAGAATTGTTTGCATATTCTATTTATAAAGCTTAGTAAACATTTCTAACAACCTAATTAATTAATTTCAACTGACTAATACAACTCAACATAGCTGACTAATATCTTAACTTTCTTTTATTATTAATTGTTGGTCTAAAGAGAACTTTAGCACACTGGGGCAAGTTGCTTTAGATGACATTATTATCATAACCATAACCATATATAGGTGAGGTTATTAATGCTAAATTAAGCCTTAATGGGTTTGACCCGCAACATTAAAAAGCTTAGTAATTGTTTAAAAGAAGAGCTGGTGAGAAAGTTCTTCAGTTTGCTGCTTTACACAGAAAATTTCAATAGCAATGCTTCTCTTATGTTTAAAATTTATGTATTCTTTGACAGTATTTAAAATTTATTAAGAACTGTAAAATTTTGAATAAAAAAGAACATGTGGTATCGATGACATTCTAAAATTATGTGTATCTCATTGGATTCGGCCCAAATTTTTGCTTCAATTCTTGGTCATGGGCTATTTCTTTCTCCCCTCATGTTTCTTCACCTTCATGGTTGTAGAAAAAAATGTGTACTATCTATGCTATAAATTTAGACTATAAAATTTGAAAATATATTTTTAATTTACACTCCCCTCTTACAATTGCTTTTATTAAATTTTCATTCAATAATTTAGTTTATTTTAATTTAATAACTTATTCAATATTTTATTATTTTTTCAATTGTTATAAGATTGTTGTGAGTAAAGCCAGTTGTTAACGTACCTTTTTTTCTATAATACATTTCTGAATCTATTTTAAATTAAATAATTTAAAATACATTTCTAGATTTAAAAATATATTATTAATTTTTGGCACAATCTAAAATATATTTTTATTTTTAATTATTAAATCTAAAAATATATTCTAAATTATACCATCAAAAAATTCAGAATAAATTTTATATTACATCATTCAAATACATATTTTTAAATTATATAATTTAAAATATATTTTCTAAAATATAATATATTATGAATTTATAATCTGAAATACATTTCTAGATTACATAATTCAAAAATATACACTAAAACAATTAATAATACATTTCTAAATTTTAAATTACATAATTCTAAAATAATTTTCCAGCATCCAAATTTTTTTCTACTTCTAAACAATCTAAACTTTTCCCTTGATCTCTAAAGATGCTATAAAAGGCCTGACATGTATCTTAATGGACCTAATATTTCAGTTAGATGGTCTGACACCAAAAACAGACGGGCAAGAACAAAGTATAGTACTACTAATCATTTATTTAAGAAATGAAGAGAATAAATAACTTAATTAAAGTTTAAATTCATTTTTAGTTATCAAATAAATGAGTTTTTTATTATAAGAAAAAAAAAATGACACCATGATTCTCTTGGTCTTTGAGATTGTAAGGTGATTTCAAGTTAATTCCTTAATGCTAATAGGTTTAAACAAAACTAAAAATGGTTCTTGTTGTATACTTTCATTTATTGCTTTAAATAGATCTCTGCATATATATGCACCAACTTGCATTTTAAAAATAATATACAATGACTAAATTATATTTTAATGATAATATATAAGAATTAATCTGAAACTAAATACAACTATAAAAATTGAAAGTTATTTCCAAATATTTTATATTTCAATTCATTAAAAACTAACTTGAAACTGCAATACATTTTTAATGACCAAATAGACCATTCAACCAAAAAAGATTCTCTGAAACTCATTTACTCACAAAAGCCAGATCATTTTCTTTCTATAACATGTGAACATGTTAACTGCAGGTTTATGGTACCATGTTCATATAATATTTTGAAAATATTTACAAACTGTTAAAATAAATATTATTTATCTATTCAAAAATCAACTTTAAAAACCAAAAATAATATTTTCAGATTTTATGAAGATAAAAATCAAGGGGTTTTGTATATGCACTAAAACTAAGATTTATTTATTTTATAAATTTTGTGTTAAGAGAAAAAAGTACAAAACTAAAATGAAATATCACATAGGACTGAAAATACAAAGTGATAAATATGAGATGTGGTGGAGGATAGTCATTTGATGAAGAGTTTCCTCATTTAATATGCTACCTATGGCTTCTGGAAGGTCCCCTACCTTAACAGTCATATCTCAATTTTTTTTTTCTTCCTTTTTTTCATTTAACATGTTTTTAATTTGGGTAAAACTACAAATATTATGTTAGCTTAGATGGAATGTGAAATTTAGTTAAGAATAAGACAAGCCTACTTGATCAAATTTACTTATGTTTTATTTAAATTTATCTTATAACATAAGCATTTGTATACTTATTTTAAAAAAACTATGAGAATAATATAGGATAAATCTACAAGATATTTTCAACTTATTTTAACAATTTCTGTGAATTGAAAGCTCTAAGCAATTAATGTTTGACTTTACAAGGAACACTTATGGATCTGAGGTCTACCTCTCTTTTTTCTCAATCATTAATTTCTCTTGGTTCATTGAGAATTCATGGTGTATTGGTATTCTGCATAAGAACTTCCAAAAATTAAAATAAAATTATTTTTCTCAGGTTAAAATTAGATTATATAAAAATTAATTTGTAAATAATCCTTCAAATAATTTTCAAATTTTTTATTTTTAAATTATACATAAACTAATTTTAATTTATAAAAAAGGTGAACTTCATTTTTTTTATATTCTTTCTCCTAAAATCCTTTACTAAATCCTTTACGGAAGAACTCATTCGAATACACCCTCACTAGAAAAGTCTGTTTAAAAGTTTTCTTTAATAAGATTATTTATAAAAGCTAAGAACGTAACTCTAAATAAAGCTTATATTTAAGTCAATTTACGCCTTTAAAAAAATTAACAAACATATTATCTTAAAATATTACATTAATAATAATAACAATAATATTGATATTATATGTCAAGTTATTAAGTTGAAAAAAAAAAATTAAAGATTTGACATTCGTAATCAAATACACAACTAGACTTGTTAGCCTTTATATTACCTTTGTCTCGGTTCTTTTTGCCTCACTTTCTTTTGCCTCACTTTTATTTTCCTTTTGTTAGTACTTCCTTTTCACTTGCTTTCTAATATATGATAGAGTGGTCGCGGGAAACTATTAATGCAAGTCTACAAGCAATTAAACTTTCTGCTTTAGAAAATTAAGAACCAAGTATTTGTTCTACTAGAATATTTTATACCATGAAAATCTGTATAACATTAAACTTTCACTACAGTTATCTTTTTTTATTTTCACTTTCTTTTACTCGTAAATTAAACAACAGAAGAGAATCACACTGCTGATACTGTTCAATACTGCAAAATACATAGTGATATAAGAACAATGGGTGCATAAATGTTCATGACTCAAATTGTTGGTCCCTGCCTCAACTGATATTTTGCAAGCTTTATTTACTATTCAAAAATAAAGCAGTGAAATGGGGCTAAAGTGATAGTGCCAAATAGCCCAGTTACTGAAAGAAATATGAAATTGAGAGCATCACCGAACTTGACTCAATGAAAACAACTAATCCTTGTGGTGTCACGCTAACCAATCGTCATCCATACTGTCAAAATCTCCAATATCCATGCTGTTTGTAGCATTGTCAAGAAAGAAAGAAGAAAAAGAAAAACGATCAGTATTAAGCATATATAGATTGGAAAGTCCAAATCAAAAAAAGGTATGCACTATTTCAATCGTCACCGCCACAATTCACATAAATAAGAACTACATATATTTCTAGCCAAAGAAATTATTGCGGTGGGCAAATCAAACTAATGCATCGTTTTCAAGGACATAACATGTAAGACCTGTTCATCATAAAGACTAAAATCAAAATATAATAACAATTTAAAAAAAAAATACCTTTTAACATTAAAAATAGTAACAGTATATAACATGGACTACGACGTGCATCAAGAATCGACCGGACCATGCCTAATGAATTGACTGTTCTACAAGGCCTACCAGAAGCTCAAAAGAAGGGAACATACCATAAACCTGATAGCGTTTCCATGACCAAGAAAACGGTACACGGTACACTAAGATACAGAGAAGATTGCCTTTAAGGGGTACAGTTATATATCATTTGAAGGTTTCACATAGGGCTCTATAGCCCTCCATCCAAGCTACTAGAGTTTGACAAAAGATGAGAAAATAACTGTTTCGAAAGAATCAATAAAAGAATCAAAATCGAATATGGAGATTGGCAGAAAAAGAAAAAAAGATATAACTAAGGAATTTTGACTGACTTGTGCTCCATAACCAATTTTAGCAAGTTTAACACAAAACCGACCAGGATAATTACTATATAATTGTATTCTAGTGGAATTCAATCAACAGTTCAGCCTGAGCCAGCTAGATTACATCACAATCTAAGTATCAGTAGGAATTAGCATATAAATGTCTCTGCAAGATCCAGAATAAGAAAAAGCATAATGAACTTACATACAAAATTATCCCACCAAGAACTAAAATAACAGTAACATAGATCTCTAATTCTGTAGGAGTAGAAAAGAATGAATTTTTGTGTGCAAAGAAAGGTGAAACCTAATTAAGTTTCCCCCGCTGTAATAAAAAAAACTCCACCAAACTGCGAACTGCCCTGATCCTTTTCCTCAGTAAGAGAGATACAAAGAAAAATCACTTCACAAACAAAATTCATTTTTCAAAAATGAAGAAACTTATCTTCAGCTTACCAAGGCAAGGAAGAATCCTGAAAATAATCCACAGAACATTGCTCTAAGCAGCTCTCGTTTAACCAAGCTGGAAACTCCAGATGTTGGTCAAAATTATGGTATGCATCATATTCGTTCTTGGCTTCAGGTGCCCTATGTTCCATGTTTTTCAAGAACTTGAACCAACAAGCTGATTTGACCAAATTCATGGTGTCATTCCATTCCATTTGATATTGCTCTCCCAACGATTTGATCTCTGCCATACCCTCATCGTCCATGGCTTTGTGTAAGCCTACAGTTACCTGTGTTGCAGCATTGGATTCAACAGCACCCCCAATTGAATAAAACCCCTCTCCCTGTGATATTCCAAGGGAAGGAAGTTCCTCTGGAGGAGAAGACGAGGTTGCAGATGAGTTAGAGGATGATGATGAGTTATTGAGGAGAAAGCTAGCATCTATGTTGTCGAAACCTTGAAAATTGAGATTCAATCCCAAAGTCTGATTTGGAAGTATGAAATTGGGGTTTTCGGCCATAAGGTGTGGTGGAGTGATTGAGGAAGCAGCAGGCCAGGTGTAAAAATTTGGAACTGAAGGAGGAGGTTGGGACAAGCATGAATAGGATAAATCATCCGTGTAGCCTAAAAAATTGGATGTGCATGCAGGATAAATTCTTGGATTTCGCCTGGACTTGAATTTTCCGTCTTGGTCAAAAGTTAGACACTGGGATGGCTGGAGGGATATTGATGGCCTTCTCTGCTGCTCTTGGGTCTGTCGCTGTTGTTGCTGCTGTTGTTGCTGCTTTTGTTCGTTTGCTTCTTTCATAGCTGCCCTGTGAAATTTCAAGGCAGCAACAATCTCCCTCCGAGCCTCTGCCATATTCAGAAGCCTTCCTTGATAAGGTCTAGTAGTGTGGAGTCTCCTCCTAACTTGTTTTTTATGTTGTCGAGGTTGTGTGGACTGCTGTGCCCGATAAGCATCTGTAACTTTCCCATGTTTTGAAATATGACCGTGAGAAACCCCAACGTTCATGACAAAATTTTGGTCTTTGGGATTCATGGAGCCTTTTGTTCCAGAGGTGGTTAGTTGTTTCACTAGGCTACGGATGTATGCGCTAGGGACAGGAGGTTGTTCAAGCTTACTGAGCTTGTCTAATTTCATTCCTCCCTTTTTTTTTTTCTTCTTACTTTAAAGAGGGGATCGGCCTATCTATGTGTGGGTAGGTATCAACTTCACTAAAAAGATTTTAGAAAGGTAATAAATTGGAAGAATCATACGGGGCTTCTCCTACAATTGTGAGGGACAAACAAAGTACTCAATGCAGTTGCAGATAGTGATCAGAAGGAAATCCTGGTCCTCCTGGATGGCTCATGAGCGTTATAAATAGTTGGGGAGTAGGGTCTTTAAAATATTTTGGACTTTTTTTACAAAAAAAATGTTGAACTTTTTCTTGTTTTGGCAAACTATGTTTATTACCAATTTATAGCCTGCTTTAAATGAATTTTAAATGAATTTTTCTGAGTGTTGGTCTCACCATGCCATATCTTCAACAATAATTCTAACTTGTTTCACTTCCGTGAATAGCGACACAGCTTTTTTCTTCTAGAACAAAGGTTCGACCTTTTAATAGCTTACAATAGCATATCATCATAACAAATTAAGTTTTCACATTCCACTGGAAGAAGATATTTAGAAAAATAGAAAGATAAAAACAAAGAGATAACAATCACATATAAAAGGACAAATAAAGGCTCTTAACAACTTAAGCTTTCCTTTTAAGCACATGCACTAAAGATGAACATGAACATAATATTACTGCGGTTTCAGCTTCATATTCTCCAAAAGACAGCTAAATATAGCATGAAACAACTTTTAAAATGGAAAGACACAAGTATTTCTAAAATCATAAAATAAAACAAAGCATGATAAAAATGGAGATTTGGAATGTAGCTTTCATTTTGAATCATATAATCAAACATGGATGATCAAAATTAAAAGTAAGTCATATAAACACTTTAATTTATTTTAATCTTACCATTCAAATCCAATCTAGTAGTTTATATTTATATTTCACATTACTAACAATAGGAATTCTCATTTGTTACACTCTTTGTTGTAAGTAGGACATTTTAAATATTAATTACTAATTGTGCTAGAGATATGATTTGGTTACATCAAATAGGGAGATATGAATGATTTGATAGGGACATATTTATATTTCCCATTATTGGATATTGATTTTGTTCCTTACTATTGTATTCGTCCTCCATTATAAAAAAGAATATTTATGTGTCTACACAACACACAAAATTCAATATATTCCTTCTTGGTTTCTATCGTCTTAACATGGTACTAGGGCGGTATCATCTCCTGTAACTTGTTCGGTAACCAATCCTTTGAACATGATATCAAAGTCTAAGGAGAAGGGAATTTAAATCAGTGTTTTCCCTATGACCCAAAGCTCATAGGAGTAAATGTTATAGAAACCATAAAGTTTTCTAGTTTGTTTTTTTTACCCTGTCATCACTATTCACAGTGATACATTGTTCAATGTCACTGTTAAATTCACCGTCAGTGATACCGTTTACCGCCGACAAATTTTTAGAGAGCCTTTTCCGGCTAGCATTATTGTTTACCATTGACATTATCCCGATGAATATTTTTTGTCGTCAACATCTTGCCGATGTGTTCTAGTGAGTGCTATTTATCATCAAAGAAGTTTCCTTTTTTCATTCGACATAATGTTCACAACCTACGTTTTGTCAATGAGCGTACTAATCATTGCCTGAGTTTTTTTTCCTTTCCACTTTTTTCGGCGAGCTTTGGCAATCAGCAACAGCCACTAGTGACATCACCTTATTGTGCAATGACCATATTTGCATTTTGACAGTCATCACGTCCTCTAAGCATTTTTGCTTACCAGGATTGTTGTGTCGTATGAGCAATTTTACCTTCAAACAGTTGCCTTGTTCTCTAAGCCTTTTTGCTTACTAGCAATTGTTGTGTCCTCTGATCAATTTTGCTTTCAAGCAACCCCATGCTCATTAAACATTTTGTGCTTCTAGAAGCTGCCGTGTCATGCATATATTTACTCATTTTTAATCTTCGATAGTTGGTGTGACTCATGCTACATATGTTTCAACTTGGAGGGGTATTGAAAATATGCTTTGAAAGACCAAGCATATTAAGATTCATTGCAACTTTTAAAGAGGGAAAGTCATGTTCAGGAAATATCCACCAGCTTTGCCATTATTTACTTTGTCAGCTCCAACAACCAACTCATTAACATGTTCACTAAGTCTCTTAAGGGGTCTAGTGTCAATGACATTTGTAACAAACTGGTCTCATATACATATGCTTTGTCTTGAGCAAAAGCGTTAGAGATATGATTTTGTTAAATTAAAATAGAGAAATATAACGCGCGATTTGATAGGGATACCTAACCAAATTTTCTCTTTATTATATATTGATTTTGTTCCTTAATAGTGTACCTCTTCTTCATTATAAATAATACTTAATAGTGTACCTCTTTTTCATTATAAATAATACTTATGTGTGTACACAACACACAAAACTCAATATATTTCTTTTCGATTTCTTTCTTCTCAACATGGTGCTAGGGCGGTACCATCTTCGTGACTTGTTTTGTCACTAATCATCTCAACAAATTACACAAGATACTAATATCCTTAAAAACAAAACACAATAAATGGATAAATCTACCCTAAATATATGAGAACCTACCTTTGAATATGCCTTACACAAAACTCGTGAGTAAGAAGCAATATGCCTTACACAAAACTCGTGAGTAAGAAGCAATAAGTATGCTATATTTGCAAATAAACAATATGTTGATTGTTGCGAGTGACATCAATTGTCCTGTAGCAGAGGTCAGGTGGGCCGAGCCACAATCGAATCGTGGTGTTTGGACTGCTATACTCTTAAGTAGAAAGAATTGTACCTAACTAATGGCTAAAGCTTTTGGTTTAGTGGTAAGCGCGATATAACAATTGGTATTCGAGCCAAGGTCGCGATTTCGATTCCCAGAGGGGCAATTGTTCAGTGGGACAATTGTTGAGAGGGAGATTGTTGCAGGTGACATCAATTGTCCCATGGCGAAGGCCAGGTGGGTCGAGTCACAATCAAATCGTGATGTTTGGATTGCTACGCTCAAGTAGAAAGAGTTGCTCCCTGATGATAGTATTCTTATGGTCCAGTATTATTGTCCAAATGAAAGTTTTCACCTTAGTGGCTTCACATTTTCATACAGGATTTCAAGAAAGAACATCTCTTAATTTGGAAAATGTGTATTAAACACAAAAAATAACACTAAAACATAGATCAAGACTCCAAATGATTAAAGGACATATGAGTATATAAAGTAAAAGAATAAATTATTCTAATTCATTCTCTCTGTATATTGCCTTGTGGAGAAGGTTTGATTTGTTTTAATCCCTATCTTGCAACTCATAAAGAAATTGAAACTTATAAATAAAAACTCAGATTTTGAGTAAAGGTTGAGAAAAATCTCTAGACAGTTAGAGATCCCATATAGCCTAGTAACTAAGCTAGATTCTAATATCTAAGTGGAGTGCAATCCTCACCTTACAAACCGGTTTTGTGAGATTGAGTTAGGCATAAAACCACTTACTAAGATGGTATCAAAGACTATCCTAGTCAAATTCTTTGGGGCTATTACATTATCGTTATAAGGCTCCAACTAGACCACCCATAAATATCTAATCAACGCTCGAGATATTCATTCTTCGGCGTAAGGGAATGTGTTGGAAATCCCACATTTACAAGAATTGGGCCAGATTACGATATATAAGTGGGGTACTTTCTTATCTTATAAGTCGGTTTTGTGAGGTTAAGTAAAACATAAACCCACTTACTAAGACAAAACAGATATATTGTTTAAAACACCAATTCCTTACTAAGACAAAATAGATATATTGTTTAAAACACCAATTCTTTAAATGCTTATGTTAGTAAGTAAAATTCTTTTGAAACACATATCAATGATTAAATAAATTTGAAATAATAAGAATGGTGGGGTTTAGATCTCCTACTATAAAATATGCAATATTTAGTATAGTAAATGATTTATTAAGAACAAATAATTTCATAACACACACCTTAGGCATACCAAATTTAGCTTCCTTGCAGTTCTACTTCATTGAACAAAATATTGCACAATTTTATTGCAAAAGAGACAAATTTGATATGGGTAGGCAGATTTTAAATAACTTTGTGTGGCCAATAGATCCTTCATAACATCAAATATCACACGTTTCTACAACAAAGATCAACCCTCTTACAAGATCAACTCTCTTGATCACATTGTATTAAAGATCAACCCTCTAAAAAGCTTAAATGGTTTGATGAAGAATAAGAATAACTTTATGATTTACATCTAACTTATGGTTTCTTGTATGAATTTAGTTAAGCAGGAAAGAAAAGTCTATAGGTGAACTACAATGAAACAAGTAGGATTTGTGAATTATTCATGCAATAGTCATATGCATGAATCATTCCATGTGTATTCTAAAAAATGTCAAGGAATATGAGAGATCTCCATTACATGTCACAAGTGAAGTTGAGACCTTATTTAATACAAAACCTTAAGACATTAAGTATGCATGTCCTTCTTACTTACAAGAGCTCAACTTATTTATTTCTATCCAATATGAGTCTCTTCTTGAGGTTATGTTCCCCCTCAAAGAAAAGTTTCATAAACACCAAAGACATTTTCATTAACAAGTCACAAGCAAAACACACAAATGGAGTTGACTTTACATCAAACTCAAAACCTTAAGACATTATGATTGTGAATTCTTCTAACTTTATAAGTTCTCAACTTGCTCATTTTTACCCCATGTAAACTTCTTTGTTCACACTTGTCACTCTAACCATGTTCCCTTTAAGTGAGTCTCTTCCACGTGGTTCTCCCTCCCAAGTTTCATAAATACAAAGGACATCATCAATAGACTACAAGAAAACCACACAGGAGAATTTAACATCATATTTAACCCAAAATATCTATACATTATACGGATCTCTCTCATTTATAAGTTGCTCAACATGCATATTTCTACCTTTATGTGAGACTTCTTCACTTACGCTTGTCTTTCAAACAAAAATATCCACTTACATAATCAAACAAAACAATCCTACCAAAATAATCTTCAAATCAAATGAGAGAATCCTTTTTTTAACTTTAGTAAGAATTTTGTCATAAATCTAAATATTGGGATATTCCCGTCTGTATTAATATAAAAGTTAAAAAAAATATGAAAATTATAAATACTGTTAGGAGTAATCAAATTATTGTATCAAAGTTTGGCATATTCGGTTACTGTCTTAAAGCTACCATTTTCATAAAAGTGAAATGGTAGAGGATAAGAACAGGTATAGGGGTACTTATGGCATTGGACAATTATTGGTATTTCGGTGCCTTGTCTGCAACTGCAAGTATTATGGGAGCAAGCTTCTAAAACGTCAGCAAGAGCCTAAGCAGAATAAGTGAAGAATCTTCATCATTGCTGCAACCTTGCCTTGTATTTTCTATATATTGCATGAGAAACTCCAATTTTTCTGTTTAATCAAGTTGAACACCATCTGTTTATTCAGGGAACAGAGTACTATGACAAAAGCATAGGTTAGTAAAGACAAAAACACTCCATCCCCATCTCCCTCTCCTACTTTCACCTGTATCTGTATGTACTCTTCTATCTATAGTCAGCCTTTTTCCTAGTAAGAATTTTCAGTTTCATCAAAAAATAGATTGCTTATGTGTTTGGCTGGAGGGAAATTGAGAAGAGTAGAAGAGCTTTTTAAAATCTTTTTTGTTTGGTTCAACTTTTAAGAGGGATGAAAGGAGAATGGAAGGGAGCAAAATCCTTCCTCATCCAATTTTTGTCCTCCCTTCAATATAGGGGATTTGAAGGCAGCAAAATCCTCCCTATCCCATTTTTACTCCCCTTCAATATTGAGATTTAGGACATTTAAAGTGTATTGGCAAAAATAATCCTATTTATTTTTTGAAATTCAAAATTATAATGATATGAAAATAAATTAACTTTTAAAATTCCTTGCATCCCCTTGTGAACCAAATAAGAAAAGGGCCACCTCTCCTCTATTCCGTTAAAATTGCTCCTCTCATCTCAACCGAAAATAATGTCTAATGAAAGTCTCTCCCTTCCCTTTCATTCACCTCCCCTCCATTGAACAAAAGAGACCCTAAACGGACAAATCCAATCAAAACAAAACCGACCCTAGACAAACACAAATTATTAGATGGTATAAGTAACCATGTGTTCATGATCCTAATTAATCTCCACGGAATATCAAACTCAATCTCTCAATTTACAAAAATTAATAAAGCTCAGTTGTGTCACATAGACCTTCAGAACCATGATAGTGTTTTTACCCTGTCATAACTTGTTATTTTTGTTAATGTACATAAGCACAAGCACCAAATTGGGATGCTAGATTTATTCCCTTCCAATTCTCATGAAATGTGCAAGCTAGTCCACATTCCCGGATTAACAATTAAGAAAGAAGTGATTGTGCAGAAAGCAAATTGGTCCAGACACCTGAGAGACCAGTTGCAAAATGCTATTGTCATTCCTAATAATGCAACTGCTAAACTCGTCACAAAGAGGGTGCATGACATTTGCATCAAGACAATCAATCCTACAAGTTGCACCAAGTTTAACGGCGTCATACATCCCTCCACGCGATAACCTTCATATTATAATAATAATAATAATAAAGTGGTGACAGAGGAAAACGTTGCATAGCTAAAATAGCGTATACACAAAAAATCGCAATCCTAACACTGAATGCATTATGGTGCAACATAAAATAAAATGGTAAGAAATGGATAACGGAAAAGAGAGAGAGGGGTAGATAAGGGAAAAGGGAAAGAGACCTGTTGCTGTTTGGATAACAGCAAAATTGGGTGGCCGTGGTTGCTGTGTGGGTTCTTCTTTTTCAGTTGGGATCAGAGATAAAACCAAGTAGCCAAATTCCGCCAATCCCACCACGCAGCTGCAGATAAAAACCCTCTTCGCGAATCATAACCTCCCACTTTTCTTCCTTTCTCTCTTCTCTCAAAACCCTTCACATTTAATTTTCCCTTTCTCTCCCAACAGAAACCCTATTTACTCTTCCCTTCCCCATTTTCTCCCTTCTTAAACTCTGCAACCATTATTCTTCACTTTTTTCAAATTATGTGATTTAGACCTGCCAACTTTTGTAAAGTGAATAAATAAGTAACATTCTAAAAAAGTAAACAAAAATGTTAAAAACCATATTTCAAATTTAATTGGCGGGAAAAAAAGTAAAATAAAAAATACATTAATTACTTTTGTTATTTGTTGTTGAGTGATTAAATTTAAATTGAATAAAAAGTTAAATCTGTTTAGACTAAAAGATGTTTTGATAAATTATTAGTTAAGTTCTGAAATGCTACAAATATATATATATATATATATATATATATATATATATATATATATATATATACAGATTATAAAAACTATTTTAGTAAATTATAAAAAAAATTACAAGAATAAAAAAAATGTAACAAGTTAGATATTAACATTTTTTTATGCTGAAAATTTATATGAATACATCAATTTCATTCATTTAACAGCTTTCAACTAGTCAACAGTAACTCAACAACATAAACAAAACTAAATAACTGTAAAACTTTATTTGTTTGTTCTAAGGTTGTAACATGTGAAGGAAATTCAGACATGTATGTTTTTAGAATTACAAAAAGTGAACAAAATTAGTTTGACCTGCAAAAGTTAGACTTGTATAAAGAAGTGGACTTCTTAGCAATTGGTATTAAGAATAACAGGAAAGTAGTTGAAAAAGATTGAAGTGGATAGTTTCTGGTAAATTTGTATTGATGAGTAACAGATGGAGTGAGTAAACTGAGAGAGAGAAAAAAAGTAAAAGGGTACAGTGCATGAACTGTGATGCATAAAAAACTGTGGTTATTAATCACAATGAATGTGTGATTATTATGTGATGGGAAAATTGAACAGTGATGCATGAATTGGAACCCAGAGAGGCTAGCTCCATTTGTCTCCTTCACTTAACCGCCCAAAGGTTGCGTCACTTTCAGCTATAAGTAGGCATGGCGGTGCATGGGACCACTTTCGCATTCCTCCTTTAATCTGCCACCAACATGCCCTAAACCCTTTATTCACATATTTTTCCTTTTCAACTTATTTGGCAACTTGCCATTTGCAAACCCATCAAACTCAACACAAAGAAACCCTTCATGTCAAATTACTATAACCATTCTAGATAGCTACTCTTCTTCTGATTTTTTTCATACCCTATCCTCTTCACATAAGGACATCATCCATAACAACAACTTGTGAATAGATACATATGTAACCGACTTCTGTGTCTGTCTTATGGTTCCATGTACCAACAATTTGCCAAAGTTACATTGTGGAGCAAAAAGCTTGATACTTCTTCATAGAACACAAAAAGTTGTACAGCAAAATATATTGTGGTCTCAGTGTAGTTTTACAATTCATGTATCTTAAAGTAATAAGGATATAGTTAAAAGATTATAATTTTAAATAAAAAATGATAATTATAATGAATCAAAAAAATCTTTTAAAAAGTATAAAAATGTGATATATAAACACATATGTCATTTTTGCATTTATGATCTATTTTAATAAATACTTTTATTAAATACTCATAATTCAGTTACCAATATTTGGTCAACAACTTTTTCATGTCAACTAGTTGTTTAACTTTTAAATAACTTTTAGTTTATGAACTATTTGGTTAAACACGAGCTTGATCATTTTACTGATTGTAATTCAACATTTTAAATTAATAAATGTTTCTGCTCTCCAATTTTCGTTTCTGGTTTAAAATTTAGAAAATCTTCAAATTTACTTCATGACCAAACTTCGATTATTGTAATCTCCATTTTTTTATTTAATTTTTGTGAATTCAAGACATTATTGGTTAACAACTTAGAAATTAATTTTCTTAAAAACGTGTTTTCATATATATCATCACTTTGTTGACCACGAGATATAACTATATATAAATTAAATCCTACTCTTAGTCATTTTTTATTCTTCTACTACATTAGTCTTTATGGGCCCATTGGGCTGAATGTAAGCCTATTAACATCCCACATTTTTTTCCTACACTATGAACATTTATACCCTTGTCAATTCTGAAAAATATTTTCTCTAGTTATAAAATTTTCATAAAAAAAATGTTTTCGGTAAGTAACTTTTCCCTTTACAAAAGATATTTTTTTCTATCACACCCCTTTTTTAGAAAAGGTTTCTCGTAATACATAAACTTTTTTATAGAAAATATTTTTTATAAAGCATTTCATCCACTCCGCAACTCATTATGAATATCATTTTTCGGAACTCATTTCTGCGAAACGAAATACGAATTCTGAACCCACCACACCAACCCCTACACCAAGTTAATATACCACTCACCTCCCACTCACTGGTAAAGAAGTTTTTCTTACAAAACTCAATACTACGCTCGCCCTAAAATGTCCACAGCACTTAGTAGCCATCTACTGCAGTGGTAAGGGTGTTTCTGGTATTATCAGTTTTTGATGGAGTGCTGGAAGCAATTGTCATTAACTTAAGCAGTACAAAATACTGTGTGGAAAAAATTTTGTACAAGTATTTTTAAGAGAAATCCTATGGATATTACGAGCTTAGGACAACTAAATGTTTATTAAGATAATATTTTTAGATTTTTTTAGTTTAAAGTAAATTTTATAAAATTAATAATTTATTAAGATATTTATGACTTACATAGAAGGATCAAAATCAAAACTCGGTTAATTTTCTATTGACTAAAAACATATTTAAGTATTTATAAAAATATTAATATTTTCATTAATTTTATTTTAATTTTTTTATAATTAAAATCTTCAACCGTAACTATAAGAATGATATAGGGAAATTTCAAATACCCATTACTATTTTGCAATAACTTATCTAATATAAAATTAAAATTAAAATGATGTAACTTGTCTGTTTAGAGGTGGAAGCACATAAGAAGTGATATTTCTGTTAGAAGGATGCCATACGTAAAGGAAGAAAAGATGGAAACCAAAAACTCAGAATACAGCAAGAAACCATTTTTCCGCATACATGCATTACCACTAAGCATAAACAAACCGTATAAACAACTTCTAAACAACAACGAGGCACAGATGCAAACTAACAACCAAAAAGCATATCAAGATATGATTCTTAAACATATAAAAGAGAACACATAGACACCAGTAACTATAAAAAGCACACGAAGAAACGATTATTAAACATGAACGAAACACATACAAAAACTAGCAACAACAACACACAAACAAGGTTTCATACCAACAACGGATGAGAGAACATACACAGTTTAAGGTATACAACAAAGTAGGAAAGAGACGGTAGATTGACGGTCGGACGACGAACGCGACTGTGGACCTTCAAATCGTCTTTTTTTTCCTCTATTCTCTCTCCTTCAGCACACGCGGGGGAATGAGTGAAATGAGGGAACATATTTGGTTTTTCCTCTCAAATTGACCTACATTCAGATTGCAAATGATAAAAAACATCCTTACAAAAGGACAAGCCTAAACCACGTAAGCAAAACAAATGTAATTTTCTCTTTCATGCCATGCGAGACTGCATTTGACACGTAGACAGAAGTAAGATGAACAATGGTGTCAAAGTAACATTTTCCATAATAGTAGTACATTAACTTGGTTTTTAGAAAAATAGAACTAAATAATTTCAAGTAGAATAAAATTAAAAAATATCATAATACTAAATTAAACATATTAATAAATGTTTACCATAATTAATAATTATGGCAATAATAATAAATGTATATAATCAAACAAATTAATATTATTATTGTTTGTTATCATTGTTGTTGTTATGATAATTAATTATCATTATCTATATTTATCTAATAAACTAAATTTTTACGTTTTATTTAGAAATAATATTTATATTTTATGTCATGAAAAAACAAAATACAAATTTAAATATCATAAAATATTCAAATTAAAAGAAGACAACGTTTAAAACTTTAGTATAAATTAATTTAATTCTTTCTAAGTTTCACCATTTTAAATATCAACATTCCATATTTATGGAAAGGATTAATATGAAATAATTTAATTTTATTTCTTGAAAAATATTAATCAATAACATCAAAGTTAAAATAATTGAATGGATATATAATATATACAACATAAAAAAAGTAAGATAAAATTAAAATAGTATTTATAAGATGAAAATTAAAAGCAAATCATAAAATTATTATAGTTGAAAGTAATAACTTTACATCAGTAAATTCAAGTGTCTCTATTTATAAAATACGATTTTTTTTTAAGGTTCCATCTATAATATTAGATACTGACAAACTAATTAGATTGATATATAATATTAAAAAATGGGTTTCAAAATCATAAGATTCAATCACTATTTGAAGTCTTATTTCACTAATAAGGTTGTTGTTGCTCACAAACTTATTACTAAAATAAACAGGTAACATTCTATAATCAAGGTAACATTCTATAATCAGCTATCGCTAATAGGTGTTTTCTTATGTTTTTTTCTTCTATTATGAGACAATTTTTTTACAAAGTTTTCATAATGAAAAAAAAAATTATTTCCATTATGAGTAAATCATGTTAAATTAACATAATTTTATTATGAAAAAATAATAAAATTATGTAATCATGTTATGATTTTAAAAATTAAACTGAAATATTATGAAACTGAAATCGTGTCTGACATGAGCACAATTTTTAGGACAATTGAAATGTGATTTTCAGGATAACTGAAATGTTCAATTAATATTACTACATTAAAATCGTGTATGACACGATTTTACACAAATTTCTTTTTAATGAAATGGTGCATGTTCATAATAAAAATTATCTATTATAAAAATTTTGTAAAAAAATTACACCAGATTGTTTCCTTACCAAACAGATAAAAACATCATCTAAAGAATGAAACTCCTTATTTGACACTTTTAACTCTTCATAACTATACAATGTTTCAATATTAACAAAATCATTAGGCATGAGACTTGATGTATCTCTCATGGTGACGCGTATGAGGTATCCCTCACCACATGTGTTTGACTACCTAAAACTAAGTATAAATCTAAAATGCTACAAAATTCAATACATTTTTTTACTTTAATAAAAAAATATTAAGATTTAGAAAAGCAACCACTGGACCTCATCAAGAAACTAAAGTTTATTTTATTAGACTATAAATATAAGAGGAAGAATGCGAAATTTAGATTTCAAATTTTTAACTTCTCATTAAATTTATATCATCTCAAAAGTGGATAACGAGTATTTGCTCTCTTAAAAAAAGTTTGAAACATTAATTATGTAAAAAATCAATAGATTTTTAATTCTCGTACTTTCATTTATTAATATGGATTTTATTTTCATCCCCATGAAAAACTAAAATCATATCACTTTTGATAAATGCAAAAGCCAAAATCCAATTAAATTTATAGAAAATTAAAACTAACGTTGCAAAATAAGTCACTGAAAATACATTTTCACCTGAAATTGAATCCGTAAAAATACATTTGAATTCAATAAAAATAGCGTATCTATAATAGTTTGAACTGGCGTAATTATGAATAACTTAAGCTTTAATTTTTTTTTTTTCATTTTCCCTTCAACAGAACAGAAGAGGAACAATCTCTATAAATACCCGTCTAACTCGAGTTTTCACTCCCAGTACCTGCTACCTGCGTTGATTTGTGAGTGACACCTGACAGCAGAAGAAGAGAGATGGATCGGTTCAAAGGAGAAAATTTGTAATAGAATGATATATATATGAAACTAATCATATGTGAAAATTTGTAATAGAATTATAGTGTGTAAGCCTATATACTAATTACCATACACAACACAGGATTTGTAAAAAACTTTACTATCAATCCATTTCAATTAAAATCTAACCCATAAATGCTATCCATTTCGATTAAAATCTAATCATAAATGTTATATTGATGGTATTGTCCAGAAGATTGGAAGTGAAAATATCCTAATTCCAACTCTCAACTCAACTCTCGTATCTTCAGTCACCTCGATTTGATCTATGTAACACGCGTGATGGGAGAAGCGGTTACCCAGGATGGCCACGTGGTAAACCACGCATAGAAGAGTGAATTGCACAAAAGCACATGTACGAGGAAGGAGAGTGTTAAATTACGTGACTACGGAAAGTGAAGACGTGCGTGGTATGATTCTCTTTCTGCAATTTCTTGTTGTCATTCTCTCTGCAACTGATTCTTAGCTCTCTGACTTTACCGCCTTCCCTCAATTTTCTATGCAGGAATGATTCCCTTGTTCTGTAACATTAAAGGCTCACGGAATTCATTTGCTATTAATACGTTGCTTTACAAATTGTTATAGTTACATTATGCGGTTGCCTGTGGACTTTATACTTTCCTTTTGGAGAGTTAAATAATATCCATCTGTTTTTCTTCAGAAGTTAATACTGTTACCGGTGCTTTCATTGACTCCATGGCTAAGAATACGCGTATGAAGGAATTACAAACCGAGGTCAAACACAATGCGGAGGATCTACGTCGTTTGTCGATAACAGTGGAGAAGCTTGAAGCCACCCTTGCAGCTCAATCCAAATCGCAGGACAAGAAGATGGACCAGATCCAATCGACATTACAACAATTGATAGACAATGTTTCTCAATCTCATGGAAGCCCAACGAACTCCACATCAACAATAAAGGTTAACCCGATTACTAGTTTTCCCCTAATAAAGGATATTGCACTAGGGTTCCCTCATTTTGATGGTTCTACTCCGGTGTTAGAGTGGATCTTTAAAGCGGACAAGTTCTTCAATTATCATAACACTCCAGACTCAGATCGCATGGAAATTGCTTCAATGCATTTCGAAAAAGCGGTAGTACCGTGGTTTCAGATGTTACAGAAGATAGAAGCTGTCACCACCTGGACAGGTTTAACTCGTGCCTTGGAGTCTCAATTTGGCCCGTCACCATTCGATTGTCCAATGGCTGAACTCTTCAAGCTGCAACAAAATGGGTCAGTATCGGATTATTATTTAAAATTCATGACACTTGCTAATAGATATGAAGGTTTAACTGAGGAAGCTGTTTTAAACTGTTTCATAAGTGGCTTAAATGATGATATTAAACGAGATGTAGTGGCCATGACCCCCATAAATTTGTTGAGAGCGTAGCATTGGCTAAATTATATGAGGAAAAATATACCAGTTTACCCAAAACATCACCCACACATCACAACAGATTCACATCTTCATCCTACTATTCCACTCCCTACAACTCAGTAACCAGAAATGCAAATAAACCATTATCTGTGTCTAAATCACCTACCCCACCATTATTACCCACACCATCTGGTCCACCATTACAAAATCCCAATATCAAGAGGATCAGCCCGACTGAAATGCAGCTAAGAAGAGAAAAATGCCTATGTTATTTCTGTGATGAGAAGTTTTCTTTCAACCACAAATGTCCTAACAAACACTGTTTGGTGTTGCAACTGGATGAGGAGGAAAATGAGAGTGAGAAACAATCACAGGATGATACAACAGAACAGGAAATACCAATAAGAGAGGATCACCATTTATCTCTAAATGCCTTGAAAGCAAGCTTGGGGTTTGGAACAATCAAATTCGAAGCCTATATAGATAACCTCTCAGTAACAGTGTTAATTGATGGAGGAAGCTCAGATAATTTTCTTCAACCAAGAGTGGCAAAATTTTTAAAACTTCCAGTTGTTCAAGCTCCACGGTTCAGAGTCATGGTGGGCAACGATAATTAAATGGAGTCAGAAGGATTGATTCAAGATTTAAAACTACAAGCTCAAGGCAATGTATTTACGTTGTCTGCATTTTTGTTACCAATTTTGGGAGCAGATATAATATTGGGTGCTAGCTGGCTAAAAACTTTAGGGCCTCATTTGGCAGATTATGACAACCTTCAAATAAAGTTTTTACAGGGAGGGAAGTTTACTACATTACAAGGTGTCACTAACAATCTTCCTAAGACAACTCAATTACATAACATAAGAGGAATGGTTAACACAAATGCTATAGCAGAGGTGTACAATATACAAATAGTTCAAGAAGGATCCATTCTAAATTCCTTGTTAGAACTTCCTGATGATATGGAATCTGAATTGACGATCTTGTTACACAATTATAGCTCAGTGTTCAGTAATCCTTCTGGCCTACCACCACCAAGGTCTCATGACCATCACATACCTTTACTAAAAGGCTCCCCTCCTGTTAAAGTCAAACCTTACAGATATCCTCATAGCCAGAAGGAAGAAATTGAAAAATTAGTGAAAAACATGTTGAGAGAAGATATCATTCAACCTAGCAGTAGCCCTTTCTCTTCTCCAATCATTCTGGTAAAAAAGAAAGATGGATCTTGGCGGGTATGTAATGATTATAGGGCTTTAAATGCAATTACTATAAAGGATAGTTTTCCCATTCCAACAGTAGATGAGTTGATTGATGAGCTTTATGGAGCTTGTTATTTTTCTAAATTGGATCTACGATCTGGTTACCATCAAATACTGTTGAATCCTAATGATAGGCACAAGACTGCTTTCAGAACACATCAAGGTTTATATGAGTGGCTGGTCATGCCCTTTGGACTGTCCAATGCACCGACAACCTTCCAAAGTCTTATGAATCAAATTTTTATTGGTCTGTTAAGGAGATTTGTACTAGTATTTTTTGATGACATACTAATATATAACATCAATTGGAAGGATCATTTGCAACACTTGGAAATCGTGCTGAACATTCTTCAGGAAAATAAACTGTTTGCAAAATTTTCAAAATGTACTTTTGGAGTTCAGCAGATTAACTACTTAGGGCACACATTATCTGCTGAGGGTGTGGCAATGGATGTTGAAAAGATAGCAGCTATACAGAACTGGGTTCGACCTTCAAATTTAAAATAGTTAAGAGGATTTTTAGGATTGACAGGCTATTACAGGAGCTTTGTTAAGGGTTATGCCAATGTTGCGGCTCCACTTACTGATTTATTGAAAAAGGATTCCTTTCAATGGAATGATACAGCTGACCAAGCCATGACAACTTTAAAATTGGCTTTAACTACTGCACCAGTACTGGCCCTTCCTAATTTTGTTGAACCATTTGTTTTGGAAACAGATGCATTAGGTTCAGGGATCAGAGCTGTCTTAAGTCAGCATAACCACCCAATTGCATATTTCTCTAAGAAACTTACAATCAGAATGCAGAAGCAATCTGCATATATGAGAGAATTCTGTGCCATTACTGAATCATTAGCCAAATTCAGACATTATCTACTGGGCCACAAGTTCACCATTAAAACAGACCAGAAAAGTTTGAAGGAATTGCTTGATCAAACACTACAAACACCGGAACAACAACAATGGCTTCCCAAGTTCCTAGGATATGATTTCACTATACAATACTCCCCCGGGAAAGAAAATATTCCTGCGGATGCCTTATCCAAGAGCTTTGCAATGGCATGGTCAGAACCAGTGAATTATTGGTTGAAAGCAGTAGCAGATGCAACATAAAATGATAAATCTTTATTACATATTTACCAAAGTTGTGTTCAAAATGCAGGCAAATTTGGGGATTATACATTGTACAAAGATGTAATTGTACGTAAAGGACGAATTATGGTGCCTAATGACCATACATTAATCAACTTGATCTTGGCTGAATTTCATGCATCTAAAGTGGGTGGACATGCTGGTACTACTCGAACAATTGCAAGAATTGGAGCTCAGTTTTACTGGCATAAAATGAAGGAGGATATCAAAAAATTTATCAAAGAGTGTGTCATATGTCAACAAGCAAAGGTGAGTTAATCCTTGCCAGGAGGTCTCCTTCAACCACTTCCTATTCCTAACATTATTTGGGAAGAAATTGCAATGGACTTTATAACTAATTTACCCTTGTCCAGTGGTTATTCTACTATCATGGTGGTAATAGATAGGTTATCCAAATTTGCTCATTTCATTCCATTAAAGTCTGGATTTAATAACAAGATAGTAGCTGAAGCATTCATTCAGAACATTGTAAAATTATATGGTTTTCCCAAGACAATTGTTTTGGACAGAGATAGGGTCTTCATCAGTTCATTTTGGCGACATATGTTTAAATCACAAGGCACCCAATTGGCTATGAGCTCTTCTTATCATCCCCAGTCAGATGGCCAAACAGAAAATCTCAACAAAATATTATAGATGTATCTAAGATGCTACGTATTTGATCATCCTAAAAATTGGGTTGAACTGCTTCCTTGGGCCCAATATTGGTACAATTCAGCTTTCCATCATAGTACGGGCATGTCTCCTTATTAGGCTGTTTATGGTAAGCCTCCACCATCACTCATCAGGTATGAATACAATGAAGATGATCCCCCAGCATTACAAGATAGTTTGAGAACTCGTGATGTGTTGTTGAAAAAAATTAAAGGTTAAACTACAACAATCTCAGAATTATATGAAGAGCCAAGCAGATAAAAAGCAAAGAGATGTTCCATTAGAAGTGGGGGACTTAACTTTGGTCAAGCTGCAACCTTATCGGCAACATTCAGTTGTCTTAAGGAAAAATCAGAAACTAAGTTTAAGGTATTTTGGGCCATTCAAAGTCATTGAGAAGATTGGCTAGGTTGCCTTCAAATTAATGCTGCTAGAATAATCAAAAATACATCTGGTCTTCCATATTTCCCTGCTTAAAAAATTTCATGGAGACCAGAAGCAGCAATACATTCCTTTACCGCTTACTACAAATGAGTTTGGACCCCTTGTACATCCAGTATGCACCTTAGATTTTCGAACAATTTTCAAAAATGGGAAGGAGATTGAACAACGGCTAATTAAATGGGATTCATTAAGCGATTCTGACAATTCGTGGGAAGATTTGGAAGAACAGCAGCAATTTTATCCCCAATTCAACCTTGAGGACAAGGTTGTTGTTAAAGGGGGAGTATTGTAACACGCGTGATGGGAGAAGCGGTTACGCAGGATGGCAACATGGCAAACAACGCAAAGAAGAGTGAATTGCGCAAAAGCACACGTATGAGGAAGGAGAGTGTTAAATTACGTGACTACGGAAAGTGAAGACGTGTGTGGTATGATTCTCTTTCTGCAATTTCTCTCTGTCATTCTCTCTACAACTGATTCTCACCTCTCTGACTTCACCGCCTTCCCTTAATTTTCTATGCATGAATGATTCCCCTGTTTTGGAACATTAAAGGCTCACGAAATTCATTTGCTATTAATACGTTGCTTTACAAATTGTTATAGTTACATTACGCGGTTGCCTGTGGACTTTATACTTTCGTTTTAGAGAGTTAAATAATATCCATCTGTTTTTCTTCAAAAATTAATACTGTTACAATCTTCGTAGAGAAACACGTTTTCTTAGACAGCAATAACATGAAATAAGATCATTCAGAAACTCATCATTAACCATAATTCGACATTCACAACTGAAAACAGCAGAAATAAAACCTCACAAATTTTCAAAGGTAGAGAACCATGAAAATAACTACGAACACACTTAGAGCCATTATTAAGATAGATCCCTTAGTGAAGTTAACTGCATGACAAAAAAATAGAAAAAAAAATTATTAACTCATTACATTATTATTTTATAAAATGAAATCTATTTTAATGAGTTCAACGTACCTCTATATCCTAAAGTGGCTCTTTCATACAATCTTGCTAGCATAAAGGCTTTTTCCACCGTTGGTGGATCAAATATACTTACTACTAGATGTATGTCTCTTTTTAACCCTCCCAAGAAACAACTTACGATATATGACTCTGGTAAGTTTAAGTCCTGGATAGTAGAGTCATTAACGACACTATTAAAAGCAATTTGGTACTCCTTGACTGTTCTAGTCTGCCTTAAGCACTTCAGTTTTGTCGTTGAACCTACGTGTCTATCCTCGAATCTTTTACTAAGTAAAGAACTATACTCTTTCCAAGACAATTCAAAACAGTTTCTATCAGTAACCAAATCCTTATGCCATTCAAGGGTAATTCCTTCTAAATAACCTGTAGCTACTTGAACCTTAAATTCATCAGCTATATTTTTAACGATAAAATAATTCTCACACTGACATAGCCAGTTATCTATGTTATTTTTGTTAAACCGAGAAAAGTTCATTCTTAAAGATAAGTGCAATTCTTTTACAGAATCAGCCAATTTCTTCTCCAAATATGTCTCTAAACTGGCCATCAAACGGGTCTCCATACCGGCCTCCAAACCGGCTTCTAAAATTGTCTCCAAATCTCTATCACTAATGAAAACATTTTAGGCTGAGTTCAAGAGGGGGGGCGAATTGAACTTTGAAAGATTTTAACCAATTTTAACCTTTGAAAATAGTTTTCGCAATCTTAAAAACTTTAATGAATCTTGGTATTAAAGATATAGAGTACTGTAAAGAAATAAATTGATTCAAGGCACGAATGAATCAATTTGTTATACTGATAGATATAAGCACACAACAAATTCTCAATCACACTGAATTGTAAATTCACAGCAGCACATTAATCAGATCAAGTTCACACTGTTTTAATTTCAATATACACTTAACACAGAAACACACAAAATCAAACTTGAATGAGAACAGAG